>Ga0209381_1000755_pt1 | contig 68355 bp, 55 predicted proteins | sample DewCreD2012metaG_FD_184111 | JGI IMG/M metagenome (GOLD analysis project Ga0209381, IMG submission 184111) | Hot spring sediment bacterial and archeal communities from British Columbia, Canada, to study Microbial Dark Matter (Phase II) - Dewar... ... | reverse complement strand
CCTTTTGGGAATTTCTATAATTACGGACTCAATTCTCTTTTGTATTGCAGGTATAGCCCTTGTCTTGGCAAATTACCCAACACCCAGCCTATCTGCCCCCAGCTAGCAACGCCTTAATCTGCTCCAGTTCCTCACGGAGCGACTGCACCTCAGATTTCAGTTCAGCATTCTCCTTCTGCTGTGTATCTATCTGTTGTTGCTGTTCCTTTATAGATTCCACTAGAAGCGGCACCAATTTTCCATAATCAAGTGACAATATTCCGTCTTCACCTTTCGAAACGACCTCAGGAAGAACTTTCTCAACTTCCTGGGCAAGCAGTCCGATTTGTCTTGATTTATCTGTACCGACGTTCCAGTTGAAAAAATATCCGTTTATAGATTCCAACTTTAAAAGTGCGCTTTCAACTTTCATAAGGTTTGTTTTGTACCTGGCATCTGAAAGCAGGTTCCATGCATTGGCACGTGCCTGGGTACCGTCACCGAGATTACCTACCTGAAGTTTGTAACCAGGTGAATAGGTACCAATACCTATGTTACCCCCTTCATTCCCTAATAGAATATCCCCTGTTCTTTTCAGAATGAAAGGTCTCCTGGTATTCCAGGTACCATCCGGGTCATTATCATTTGTCAGAAGAATGTAAAAGTTTTCATTGTCATTTCTAATTATAACAGAGTATAATGCCTGTCTGAGTCTGAAAGAATTATATGATCTGGATGTTATTTCTCCGTTTACATCAAGTTTGTATGTGGGTGTTATAGTTCCGATTCCCACATTTCCGGTATTTAACCATGTCATAATGTCTCTTGAGGATGCGGTTCCATCATCATTTATTATTCTTAAATTCATGTTTTGCGCAGCACCGGCTCCTCCATTAACCATAAAATTCCATTTTTTCCAGTTGGCCAAACCATTTGCAACTTCCATAATAAAGTTATTTGTAGTTGATGTAATTGATGCAAATGGTTTAGTTGATAAATGCAGATTTGCTATGGGTGTATCAGTCCCGATACCTGTGTTCCCGTTTTTAAGTACTGTTAATGCATTCTTTTTAATAATACTGGACCCAACCTGATAACCTATACCTATCAGAAAAATCGGATCTGTTCCAATCCATTCAGAAGTACTCCCGAAATCGTAGTTCCACCTCCCAATTGCTGTTGCCATGTAACTACTTACATCAAGGTCATAACCCATTGCAACAGAATATTTGCCCAGCGCAGCATTTACTCTTCCGACAGCTACAGAGTAGCTCTCTTCAGCCCGGTTACCTGTTCCAATTGTAATGCTTCCTGCTGCTGAGGAAGTATTTCCAAATCCAATCGCAAGGGCTCCGGATCCGGAAGCAGTATTTGGTTTTGAAAATAATAGAAGGGTTGGAGGGCTTTCAAAGAATCCTGTATTCCCCAAAGAGATAGCTCTGTAGCCAGATGAAACAGCCCGTTCTCCTATGGCTAGGGAAAATTTCTCCCCTGATGATTTTGCATTTACCCCAATAGCAAGATTACCGGTTCCGTTTGAGGTGTTTGCACCCAATCCAAATGCAATTGAGTAAGTCCCTGCAGCTTTTGTGTAGGTTCCTGGTAATGGGCTACCCGTAGTGTCAAGTTCTAATGATCCAAATGCATAATTGCCTGTACCTTCAGCCATTGCATTATAACCAAAAGCGTAAGAAAAGTTACCGTTTGCCAGAGAGTTTCTTCCTATAGCCGTTGAGTAATCCCCCCTTGCAATAGACTGGTATCCCAATGCCTGTGAAAATTGCCCCACAGCCTTCGATTCATATCCGCTGGCAAAAGAATTTTCCCCAACGCTATCCTTGCTCTCAATGAGCACACGGCCAGCCAGCAGGGCATTCTTGAGCGGGTACCACAGCACTCTCTTCTGGCTGGGGTTTACCATTCCAGCCGTATCGGCTGCCACATCGAAGTAATTACGGCTAGGGCTGCCCTTTACCTCGTTGGTTAATCCTCCTACGGCAAAGCCACCCTTGCGGCCCTTCTGAGTGTTTACCGTATCGATGTAAATCCTAGCGCTATCGCGCCCAAGGTACAGAAGGTGATAGGAGTCATTCTTTACCTGATTGGTAAGCCCACCCACGGCAAAGCCACCCTTGCGGCCCTTAGCTCCAATTTCACGAACCAATACCCGAGTGCTGTCTGGCGTTACGCGAAGGTACTCCGTGGGGTTGCCCTTCACCTGGTTGGTGAGCCCGCCCACGGCAAAGCCCCCCTTGGCTCCCTTGGTTATAGCGCTGTCGGGGATGTTTATCCGAACTCCCTCCTGGTATACGCCGAACAGAACTTCGCCCTTGCTGTTCTTCACCTCAAAGATCGGGTCATCGGGGTTGGATGGCTCGTTGCCAACCACCACCAGGTTCTTGGTGAATTTCAGGTTGGTGCTATCGGCGTACACGGCCATTGGAACCGATTGAATTTTTTGGCTTCCCAGGTCACTGAAAGTGCCACCCCCATCGGTGCTAACCTCCACTTTCAGGCTCTGCTGCCCTGTCCCCCAGGGAACAGCCGCAAAACTGCCTGAGAGAACAGTTCCCCCGCCTACCACAAGATTTATTAAACCAAACTGGTTGGTGCTCGCGCTGTGGCTCTCCGCGTAGTGGGTGGTGGAGCCATCGGAGCTGGTTATGCTCAGCTTTACCATCACGATCTGGTTGGCCAGCACCTGCCCGCTGCTGTTGCGGAGCACGGCCTGGTAGTTGAACCCGGTGGGTTGCTGCGCTGCGGCGGTGATAACGGCTACCAGGGCCAGCAGCAGGTTGTGTAGTTTCCTCATGCCTGTATCGTTTCTGGTTTACGGTTTAAAGGCTCAGAAATACACAATTTACAGCGTCAAAAACTCACTGTCAAATATTTAGCCTGATTTTTGAGGGTAATGGAAAAAAAAAATCTGCCCCCAGTAGGGAGCAGATTTATGGGTAATGGCATCAAACTACTTAGCTTGAAGCAAAGCCTTAACCGACTGAAGTTCGGCTTTTAAAGCCTCTATTTCCTTCTGTTGAACTTGATTCTGAAGGATAAGTTCTTGCACAGCTTTAATGGTTACTATCTGTGCATTATAGGTATCTATCTGGAGTATTTGCTCTCCGGTGTCATCGAGAGGCTCTCCGCTTTGTTTTACTGATTCTGGAAATACATTTTGATACTCCTGTGCAATAAAGTTATAGTAGTAAAAATCTTTAATTGATGGGTGTTTCTGACGGTACGATTCGGAGTACTTAAACTTAACAGGTCGGAGTTTGAGTATTGTCTGGCTAGCATTTTCAATATCGGAAATGTCGGTTTTAATCCTCCTATCGGAGTTAGCCAACCAATTACCCGCGGTTGTTTTTGATGCCTCTCCCTCAACTTCGAGTTGGTTGGTAGCAGCAGCCCTAGAAACCCCTACTTTTGCATTAAATCTCAATAAGGGCGTATCAAATTCACCGTAAATCAGGGTGTATTCCGGGGTCTTATTTGTATTTGAAATATAGAGCTTATTTGATCCTGTTTCCGAAGAACCTGCGTTATACCCAATAAAAACATTTGACGAACCGGCTACATTATACCCTGCTGCAGTTCCAATAATGGTATTATAATTTCCCGAGCCTCCGTTATACGCGGCATAGGATCCCAAGATAAGATTACTGCCACCAGCTGTAATTTTATACCCTGCGAGGCTGCCAAGAAAAGTATTATTTACCCCTGAAGCAAGATACTCGCCAGCAGTATGCCCAATAATAGTATTTCCGTACTCGGTAGAATTGTAACCTGCATTTCGGCCAACAAAAATATTACCGGAACTGGAAATATTTAATCGGCCTGCATCATTCCCCAGAAATATATTATTGGTACCATCAACATTGGAATAACCGGCCCCCTGACCAATAAAGTTGTTACTCCAACCGCTTTGGTTATTAATACCGCTTTCGTGCCCAATAAAAACATTATGGCTGCCATTGGTGTTTGAAGTACCGCTAAGATAGCCCAAGAAAACGTTATAACTTCCTGCAGTATTGCTATAACCTGAATTATAACCTACAAAAGCATTGTATCCTCCAGTAGTATTGGTGTAACCCGATTGGAAGCCTAAAAACGTGTTGTAGCTGGCTTGGTTTGAGCGACCGGATGAGTTGCCAAGAAAAACGTTATAGTTACCAGTAGTAGAATATTCTCCACTATTTTCTCCAATCATAATGTTACTACGCCCAGTTGTATTGCTTAACCCGCTCCGATTTCCAATAAAGACATTGTAACTTCCATCTAGGTTGGAAATCCCACTGTTACTCCCTAAAAAAACATTGTTTATGCCCGAAACATTATGGTAACCACTGGATGACCCAATAAAAACATTATCGCTTCCGGTTGTGTTGTTATACCCACTTACATAACCCATAAAAATATTATTATTACCAATAGTATTCTCGTACCCAGCACCATCGCCAATCATTACATTTAGGCTACCACTGGTATTTTTCCAACCGGTAAGAGTTCCCAGAAATACGTTTCGCTGTCCAGTAGTATTAAAAATACCGCTTTGATAGCCTAGGAATAAGTTAAAATCACCTGTAGTATTACTTTGCCCGCTTTGAACACCTATAAATATATTTCTAGAACCACTGGTATTTTCGTATCCGGTTTTAAAGCCTAAGAAAATATTTCCAAATCCAGTGGTATTTGAAAACCCACTTTCGTTCCCGGCAAAGAAATTAAGAGTACCCGAACCATCGGATGCCCCAATATTATTATACCCAGCCTTAAAGCCTAAAAAGATGTTGTTATGGCCTTCCGTGTTGGAATATCCAGCCTGATAACCCATAAATGAGTTGTAAAGACCAGTTGTAATGGATTTCCCGGCTTCGTAACCAATTAAGTAATTATCCTTTGTAAGTTGCATTAGCTGAGATGATGAATTTTTGCCATTGGTTAACCCGCCCACGGCAAAGCCGCCCTTGGCACCCTTACCCGGGTTCTCGTTGATATAGATCCTAGCCGAGTCGGGGTTAATAAACAGCAAATCCTGTGCAACAACCGTTTTGGTCTGGTTAGTGAGCCCGCCCACCGCAAAACCACCCTTGGCCCCCTTCCAGGCCTTCTGCTTTACATACACCCTTGCGCTATCGGGGGTTATGCGCAGGTACTCCACCGGACCCGCCTTGGTCTGGTTGGTGAGCCCGCCCACGGCAAAGCCCCCTTTGGCCCCCTTGGTGATGGCGCTGTCGGGGATGTTGATCCGAACCCCCTCCTGGTAAACCCCAAAAAGCACCTCGCCCTGGCTGTTCTTCACCTCAAAGATCGGGTCATCGGGGTTGGATGGCTCGTTGCCAACCACCACCAGGTTCTTGGTGAATTTCAGGTTGGTGCTATCGGCGTACACGGCCATTGGAACCGATTGAATTTTTTGGCTTCCCAGGTCACTGAAAGTGCCACCCCCATCGGTGCTAACCTCCACCTTCAGGCTCTGCTGACCTGTCCCCCAGGGAACAGCCGCAAAACTGCCTGAGAGAACAGTTCCCCCGCCTACCACAACATTTATTAAACCAAACTGGTTGGTACTCGCGCTGTGGCTCTCAGCGTAGTATGTGGTGGAGCCATCGGAGCTGGTTATGCTCAGCTTTACCATCACGCTCTGGTTGGCCAGCACCTGCCCGCTGCTGTTGCGGAGCACGGCCTGGTAGCTGAACCCGGTGGGTTGCTGCGCTGCGGCGGTGATAGCGGCTACCAGGGCCAGCAGCAAAAGGTATAGATTTTTCATGCCTGTTAGATTTTTGTTTCCAATGAAAAGAACCGCATTTGATACAAGTTAAACACTTTTAGTCTCGTTGTCTAATATTTAGACTTTTTTTTGACGAATGGATAAAAGAAAAATCTGCCCCTTCTTGGGGGCAGATCCTGTTGTTTTAAATGGCTTTTTTTATTTGGCCTGGAGAAGCGCTTTGAGGAACGCCAATTCGGACTTGAGTATTTCAATTTCACTGTTCTTCTGTTTAAGCTCTTCAATCTCCTTTTGCTGTTGAATGATCTGCAGCTGAAGATTCTCAACGGTTTCAACCGTTTCAAACTGCATGCGGGTTAGATTAATGCCATCCTTCTCCTCCGATGCTTTTGTTAACCATGGTAAATGTCCGTTTTTACTTATGAAACGCTCAACCGAAAGAGGATCGTAAAATTCATTGTAATCAGGGTTAAAAACAAAGTCGGGCTTTGTATAGGTTGATGTTCCTGTACCGTAGTAAATGCTACCGGTAACACGGGCATCACCTACTACATGGAGTTTTTTATCGGGAGAAACCGTTCCTAGCCCAACGTTACCAGTAGAAAAATCACCATATATTAAAGGAGGGCTTGACGAGGAGTTGGCTATGTAAAGTACATTGGAAACATTACCGGTGTAATAACCGGATTGATATCCAATGATTACATTACTTGAGCCAGTATTACCTTCACCTGCCTGATAGCCCAGGAATACATTGTTAGACCCGCTACTACCCTGACCACTTCTGTATCCTAAAAAAGCATTCTTTTCTCCGTTTACATTATTTCCACCGGCCCAGTATCCAATGAAGGTATTGTAACTTTTAGTGTTATCCATTCCGGCAAACTGACCAAAATATGAGTTTTGCCCACCAGTAAGATTGTTCTGTCCAGCAAAAAAGCCAACAAAAGAGTTTCTTGTTCCTGTTGTATTTTTTTCACCGGCATACTCCCCAATAAATAGATTTTGACTTGTTGTATTTGAATACCCAGAGTAATTGCCAATACATATGTTTTGTGAGGCCCACTGACCAGAATAACCTGCCTCAAAACCTATGTAAACATTATTATCGCCTCCTGTATTGTTTAATCCCGCATAGTTTCCTAAAAATACATTTTTGCTACCATTTGTATTATTAACAGCTGTACTGTCACCAATATATACATTACTTTTCCCTGTTGTGTTTGCAAAGCCAGTTCTTGTCCCCAAAAAAACATTATTGTAACCGGTTGAGGTACTATAGCCTGTTTCATAACCAATAAAAACATTTTTTTTGCCTGATGAAAGGGAATAACCAGCCGATTCGCCAATAAGAACATTTCGTTCACCATTAAGAGCGTTTGCGCCGGCTTTACTACCAATATATACGTTCCCTCCTTTGGAAGTATGCATCATTCCTGCCTGGTATCCAATAAAAGTATTGTCACTTCCTTGATTATTCAATCCTGACTGATATCCCAAAAAAGTATTTAAATTTCCGTCGCTATTGTTTTTACCGGCCTGAAATCCAAGGAATGAATTGTAAATACCAGCATTCATGTTCATACCAGCTTCATATCCTATTAAGTAGTTTTCTTTAGTCAGTTGCATTAGCTGAGATGATGAATTTTTGCCATTGGTTAACCCACCTACCGCAAATCCACCCTTAGCCCCTTTCACTGGGTTTTCATTGATGTAAATTCTGGCCGAGTCGGGGTTAACAAAAAGTAAATCCTGTGCAACCACCGTTTTGGTCTGGTTGGTTAACCCTCCCACCGCAAAGCCCCCCTTGGCGCCTTTCCAGGCCTTCTGCTTTACATACACCCTCGCGCTATCGGGGGTTATGAGCAGGTACTCCACTGGCCCTGCTTTTGTTTGATTTGTAAGCCCACCCACGGCAAAGCCCCCCTTGGCCCCCTTGGTGATGGCGCTGTCGGGGATGTTGATCCGAACTCCCTCCTGGTATACGCCAAAGAGCACCTCGCCCTGGCTGTTCTTCACCTCAAAGATCGGGTCGTCGGGGTTGCCCGTGGGGTTGCCCTGAACCACCAGGCTATTAGCGAAGTTCAGGTTGGGCAGCCCGGTCACCGTTTCGGGGCCGCTCCATACCGCTACCGACCCCACTTCCCCTGTACCCTTAACCACCCCGGCCAGGTTGGTACTGTCGGCGTAGCGCGCGTAGGGCACCGCCAGCATCCGCTGGGTACCCATGGTGAGGTAGTCGCTCCCGTTGGTGCTCAGCTCTACCTTCAGGAATACTCCGCCCGTGGGCCAGGGTACCTGACCGAAGCTGCCCGACAGCACGGTTCCCGTACCTACCTCAAGGGTAACCACTCCGCGCGAGTCGGTCTGCAAGGCATGGCTCTCGGCATAGTAAACCGTTGAGCCCGCCTCGTTCGTCAGGCTGAGCCTGAGGGTCACGTTCTGGTTCACCAGCACCTGCCCGCTGCTGTTGCGGAGCACAGCCTGGTAGCTGAACCCGGTGGGCTGCTGCGCTGCGGCAATGGTTACAACCAATGAAAACAATACTGTTTTTATTATAGTTTTCATAGCAATTGACTTTTAAACGTTTAACCCCAAATAATCACTTCATAATAATACCAGACACAATTTCTTTGAGCTGCTGAATCTGCCCTTGTAATTCATTGATTCTTTTCTCCTGTGATTCAATTATTGTTTGTTGTTCTTTTATTGCTTCAAGGAGCAAGGGCGTTACCTTTCCGTAATCAACTGAAAGAAAACCATCTTCACCTTTTAACACAACCTCTGGAAGTATCTTCTCAATATCCTGAGCAATGAAACCTATTTGGTGTCCCTTGGTGAATTTTCTATCAGGGTATTTTGTATAATCCCAATCATAGTAAACACCTTTTAATCCTTTAACTAATGCAATTGGGTTTTCAATACTGGTTATATTCTTTTTAAAACGGGCATCGGACCATGTGGTTGATCCAGCTACAATTGCCGAACCATTAGCCCAAATTGTGCCGGCTACCTCAAGGGCATAGGTTGTTGGCATTCGGCCTATTCCTAATCGTTTATTAGTAAAATCCCCACCAATAAGGGGTGAAGAAGTATTTGAGTTGTGTATCATCAGGATATTATCGGCATTATTGTACGATGCCTGGTTCGAACATGCATTAGCACCAATAAAAACATTCCCGGTACCTGTATTATGATAACCTGCTCCAACTCCAACAAAAACATTATTATCAGCTCCAGCATCAATATTAGTTCCAGCATAAGCGCCAATTAATACGTTTCCTGAAGATGATCCAGTACCGCCGGTACCATAACCCAAGTAGGTATTGTTAACCCCTGTAGGGTTATTGTAAGCCGCCCAATACCCAACATAAGTGTTATTTTGGGAGTAAGTTGTATTTGTACCAGTTCCATGCCCTACAAAGGTATTTCCATAACTGTTCTCATCGGTAAGATATTGCCCCGAGAAATTTCCAATAAAGAATTGGTTAGTTGCCTTTTGATTACTAGTTCCGGCAAGGTACCCAATAGCCAAATTTTGATGAGCAGTTGTGTTCGATTTACCAGCAGAATGACCAATGAAAATATTCCAATAACCCGATGTGTTATTAAGACCGGCATTATAACCAATATAAGTGTTAATGCTTCCAGATGTGTTCATTTTACCAGCTTCGGTCCCAATAAATACATTGTTGCTTGCGGTATTTGAGTAGCCAGCGAGGTTTCCGAGAAAAACATTATTAATCCCGGTAGTATTTTTATGTCCAGCCTGGGTGCCAATAAATATATTACGTTCACCGGATGTGTTAGCCTTTCCACTTCCTTTTCCTAAAAAAACATTATAGCTATTTGTATTACTATATCCAGCCGAATCGCCAATAAATACATTACTTGAACCGGTTGAATTAGTTCGTCCGGCTTCATTCCCAATAAAAACGTTACTGCTTCCGCTTGTGTTTGCTCGTCCGGCTAAGTAACCAATAAATGCATTATTTGTCCCTGTAGAGTTATAACGCCCCGATTCATTACCTAGGAAAACATTATTACTTGCTGAAGTATTTGAGTATCCGGCCCGGAGTCCAATAAAGATATTGCTTGAACCATCGATATTTGCATAACCCGCTTGATAACCCAAAAAGGTATTGTAAGTACCAGAGGTATTTGCATAACCGGCCCGGTAGCCCACAAATAAGTTGTAACTTGCAGTATTTGAGTAGCCAGCATCGAAACCAAGAAAAGTGTTGTAGTTTCCGGAAACATTGCTCAATCCACTACTGGTACCCAAAAAAACATTGTTTGCTCCTGTAGTATTGCTGTAACCACTTCCAATTCCTATAAACACATTGCTGGAACCCGTTGTATTTGATCTACCGGTTGTTGTTCCCAAGAATACATTATAGGCACCATCGGTAGTGAGGTATCCAGATTCGAAACCGACAAAAACATTCTTTAATCCGTTTGTAACCGAGTACCCAGCCGACTCACCAATAAAAACATTCCGTTCACCGTTTATAGCATTAGATCCCGCTTTGCTTCCGATGTAAACATTGCCCCCTTTGGCTGTATGTATCATCCCTGCCTGGTAACCTATGAAGGTATTATCGCTTCCGGTATTATTCAATCCTGCCTGGTAGCCAAGGAAGGTGTTCAGGTTTCCCACATTGTTTAGCTTACCAGCTTGGTACCCCAGAAAGGAATTGTATAGCCCTGAGGTAATTGACATCCCAGCTTCATATCCAATAAGATAATTATCCTTAGTTAACTGTATTAGCTGCGCATTCCCTTTTCCGTTAGTGAGCCCACCAACGGCAAAGCCGCCCTTGGCACCCTTACCCGGGTTCTCGTTGATATAGATCCTAGCCGAGTCGGGGTTAATAAACAGCAAATCCTGTGCAACAACCGTTTTGGTCTGGTTAGTGAGCCCGCCCACCGCAAAGCCTCCCTTGGCACCCTTCCAAGCCTTCTGCTTTACATACACCCTTGCGCTATCGGGGGTTATGCGCAGGTACTCCACCGGACCCGCCTTGGTCTGGTTGGTGAGCCCGCCCACGGCAAAGCCCCCCTTGGCCCCCTTGGTGATGGCGCTGTCGGGGATGTTGATCCGAACTCCCTCCTGGTATACACCGAACAGAACTTCGCCCTTGCTGTTCTTCACCTCAAAGATCGGGTCGTCGGGGTTGCCCGTGGGGTTGCCCTGAACCACCAGGCTGTTGGCGAAGTTCAGGTTGGGCAGCCCGGTCACCGTTTCGGGGCCGCTCCATACCGCTACCGACCCAACTTCCCCTGTACCCTTAACCACCCCGGCCAGGTTGGTGCTGTCGGCGTAGCGCGCGTAGGGCACCGCCAGCATCCGCTGGGTACCCATGGTGAGGTAGTCGCTCCCGTTGGTGCTCAGCTCTACCTTCAGGAATACTCCGCCCGTGGGCCAGGGTACCTGACTGAAGCTGCCTGACACCACGGTTCCCTTGCCTATCTCAAGGGTAACCACTCCGCGCGAGTCGGTCTGCACGGCATGGCTCTCGGCGTAGTAAACCGTTGAGCCCGCCTCGTTCGTCAGGCTGAGCCTGAGGGTTACGTTCTGGTTGGCCAGCACCTGCCCGCTGCTGTTGCGGAGTACGGCCTGGTAGCTGAACCCGGTGGGCTGCTGCGCTGCAGTGGCTATTACAACCACCATGAAAAGCAGCAAAACCTGAAGTTTATTCATTATCTTTTCAATTTAAGGTTATAACTAAAAGGCAGTGTGAGGTTTAATAATAAAAGGGGAAAAAACATAAAATAATATGTAGAAAAAGATTTAGGGGTGAGCCCTAACATTACTCACCCCTTTTTAAAATCACTTATTCTGTTTAGCTAACTCTATCAAAAGCCTTTGTAAATCATTAATCTGCTCCTGCAAGTTGTTTATTTGCTGTTGCTGTTCTTTAATCGATTCTATTAAAACCGGAACTAACTTAACATAATCGACCGACTTAACCCCATTTTCATCGGTTTGAACTAGCTCAGGAAAAACTTTCTCAACATCTTGAGCTATCACGCCTATCTGGGTTCCAACGGGGAAATTGAACTTTTCAATCCCTTTATTAGACTCTTTGTCGGAAACAATTCCCTTTATTTCCTCATTACTCTTCCATTCAAAGGTAACGCCTGTAATTTTACTAAGCTTTGCCAATGAACCTTTCAATGGAGTAATATTGTTTTTCAATCTCTCATCCGATGGATTTGTAAATGTTCCTGATACATAAACATTTCCAGAAAAATAACCAGCATAATTGGTAGTTCCATTTGCACCATAGCCATAAACACCGTATCGTGTTCCTGTGCCGGCTACACTTGCTACACCGTAAACTCCCATATATCCACCATCGCCCTTTACTCCAATCCCCCAACCAGTAGTATTTAACTTATGCTCACCAATTACTGCAGGGTCATCAACAGCGGTTGTTCTTTCATCGTATGAGAAAAACTTTGAGCCGGTTGGATCGGCATTAACCCCTACATTTGCATTAAACTTTAATTTTTTGTTGTTAAATTCTCCATAGATTAAGGGTGTGGTTGGATTAACGTCGGTGCCAATTACAAGTGCATTTGAAACATTCTGAAAAGTTCCATAGCCAATCTTGTATCCAATAAAAACATTCTTTGACCCAGTGTTACTCCAACCAGCTGATGTCCCCAGGTAAATATTTCCTGAACCAGTTGAATTTATAGCACCTGCGTTTGTTCCAATTATAACATTCTCATTCCCTGTTGTTATAGAACTACCAGCACCACCACCTATCAGAATCTGTTGATTTCCTGTTGTATTATTCTTTCCTGTCCATCGGCCTATCATGATATTAAAGTAGCCCTCAGTATTGTTTTCACCAGCAGATGTTCCAATAAAAATATTTTGGCTTGAGGTGTTTTTATACCCAGCTAAATCGCCAATGGCAATGTTGTTTTGGCCTGTAATGCAAGAATAGCCAGCCTTATTGCCTATGTAAACATTGTTATAGCTATTGTTAAAGCGACCTGCTGCAAAACCAATAAAAACGTTTGTGGTTGCATAAGTAGATACCGTTGAATACCCTGTGCTATCGCCAATAAAAACATTGTATTGCAAATTTGTTCCTGTATACCCTGCAGCTTTACCCATAATAATATTGCTAAGTCCAGTTTGATTAGAATAACCAGCATAATCGCCAACCATAATATTTGAATTGCCAGTGGTATTACTTCGGCCACTCTGATTTCCGATAAACACGTTGCTACTACCAGTAGTATTGGCACGCCCAGCATAGTTCCCTAAAAACGAATTATTTGTACCAGTGGTATTATACCTGCCGCTTTCGTTACCTATAAAAATATTATTCCCTGCTGTAGTGTTCGACATTCCGGCCCTTAATCCAATAAAAATATTGTTTGAACCATCCACATTAGAATATCCTGATTGATAACCCAGAAATGTATTATAGGTACCCGATGTATTAGCACGACCTGCCTGATAGCCAACAAATAAGTTATAGCTAGCGGTATTGAAATACCCTGCATCGTAACCTAAGAATGTATTGTAATTACCTGAAACATTGCTTAAACCACTATTCGTACCCAAAAACACATTATTTGAGCCAGTTGTATTGTTAAACCCGCTTCCAATTCCAACAAACACATTGCTTGACCCCGATGTATTTGTCCTTCCGGTTGTTGTACCCAGAAAAACATTATAGTTCCCGCTTGAGGTGGAATATCCCGATTCAAACCCAATAAAGACATTCTTTAAACCAGTAGTTACAGAGTATCCTGCTGACTCCCCAATGAAAACATTACGTTCCCCATTTATGGCATTTGAGCCAGCCTTACTGCCAATGTAAACATTTCCACCCTTGGTTGTATGAGCCATTCCTGCCTGGTAGCCAATAAAGGTATTGTCGCTTCCGGTATTATTCAATCCTGCCTGGTAGCCTAGGAAAGTATTCCAGTTCCCCACACTGTTCAACTTACCAGTCTGATACCCCAGAAAAGAGTTGTAAATGCCTGTAGTAATTGATTTTCCGGCCTCGTACCCAATAAGGTAGTTATCCTTAGTTAACTGTATTAGCTGCGAGGGTGAGGCTTTCGTTTGGTTAGTTAATCCACCTACGGCAAAGCCTCCCTTTGCTCCCTTAGTAGGATTCTCGTTTAGGTATATTCTGGCTGAATCGGGGTTTATAAAAAGTAAGTCTTGAGAAACAACCGCTTTGGTTTGGTTGGTTAACCCCCCTACTGCAAAGCCCCCCTTGGCGCCTTTAGTACCAGCATCTTGTTTTATATAGATTCTTGCGCTATCGGGAGTAATGCGCAGGTACTCCACAGGGCCCACCTTGGTTTGGTTGGTTAAACCTCCCACGGCAAAGCCACCCTTGGCACCCTTTATGGCATCATCCTTAATGTTAATTCTTACCCCCTCCTGGTAAACACCAAAAATTACATCGCCGTTGCTGTTCTTTACCTCAAATATTGGGTCATCGGGGTTGGCTGTGGGGTTACCAACCACTACTAGGCTCTGGGCAAAAGTTAAGTTTGGCAGGTTCGTAATGCTATTAGTACCATTCCACACCGCCATTTGGCCGTTTACACCGCTACCGGTTACCCAACTTGGGGTTTGCCATACCACTCCACTTGTTCCTCTACTCAGGTACTGTCCGGAGGTGCCAGAACTATTACTGTAATCAACAAGCAATCCCCGTAACCTAAAATTACCATTAACATCGAGGCGTTGAGTTGGTGTACTTGTGTTTATTCCAATATTAGTGGCATTGTTAAATAATAAACTGCTGGCAGCCCATGTAGTTCCATCGTGGCGTAGGGTTTGGCCGGTAGTCCCAGCAACCAGGGGTCCCGGAGGCCCCTGCTCGCCATCCTGTGCCAGTACCTCCCACGAATCCCCATCCCAAATGTAAGCCTTTTTATCGGTTGAATTATAATAGGTTTGATTGGTTGAAGGCGATGAGGGTGGCGCAGGTAGAGTTCCTAACCACTGAATTGAAATTCCATTCTGGCCTGCAGGCCCAGCAGGAGCCTCGAATTCTACCCAGTGATCAGGATCGAGACGCGGTTGTAATGTAGATAAATATGGCGAAGAGTCTTCCAAAATCCACATACTGTTAGCTGTTCCATCAGTGTTTAGTGCAAATACATAATCGCCCGGATCATAAGTTGTTCCGCTTACCCAATCGCCTCGGTTATTTAACCCTGTGCCCGCAGGCCCCTGAGGCCCTTCTGGACCCTGAGGTCCCTGAGCACCAGGTAAACCGTCCTGGGCAAGAATTTCCCACGAATCGCCATCCCAAATGTACGATATCTTGCTAGTGGTGTTATAGTAAGCCTGGTTGAGCATAGGGGATCCAGGAGCGCTGGCAAGGCTGCCCAGCCACTGGACAGAAATTCCATTCATACCAGGATCACCCTGAGGGCCTTGTTCTCCTTGCGGCCCCTGTGGCCCAATTGCTCCATCCTGAGCTATTATGTCCCACCCTACTCCATTATAGACGTATGATTTCTTTTCGGTACTGTTGTAGTATGCCTGATTCAAACTGGGATTTGAGGGTGCTTCAGCTAATGTTCCTAACCAAATCAACGATATGCCATTTGAACCGGAAAGCCCTTGGGGACCCTGTAATCCCTGAGGCCCTTGAGGCCCAATTGCTCCTACTTCACCATCTTGAGCAATAATCTCCCATGAATCGCCATCCCAGATATATGATTTTTTATTAACAGTGTTATAGTAAGCATTGTTAAAAGTAGGTGCTACCGGTTCGTTATCAAATGAACCCAACCAAACAACCGAAATTCCATCTAGACCAGGATCTCCTTGATCACCTTTTGGCCCTGCAGGGCCTTGCTCCCCCTGAACCCCTGGAATTCCAGGCAAACCATCCAGGGCTAGTATTTCCCATGAATCGCCATCCCAAATGAATGAACCCTTGTTCATAGTATTGTAGTATGCCTCGTTACGCGATGGGATGGCAGGAGGGTTTGGCAACGAGCCAAGCCATTTCATCGATATACCATCGGATGCAAATAACGCATAGGGTACTGACAACAACCTCTGTATTCCCATATCGGTAAATCCTGCAGCACCCTCAGGCATTATCTCAACTTTTAAGTAGATATCTCCACTTTCCCAGGGTATTTCGGAAAAACTTCCTTGAATAATATCGCCTAAACCAATTGGAACGTTTACAATGCCCAGTCCGTTTGTAACCGAAATCCTACTTTCTGAGTAGTAAACCGTGCTGGCATCATTATTTGTTAGGCTAAATCTAAATGTTACCTGTTGGTTTGCTAAAATTTCTCCACTAGAGTTTCTTATCACTCCTTGATAATTAAATGCTCTTGGGGATTGCGACATTGCGCTAATGGTTATCATAAAAGATAACAATACCATGCCAATATTTTTCATGGCTAAAAAGTTTTAATTAGACTTTTAAAGGCTACAAAATGGGGAAGTTACTCCTTAACCAACTTGACAATCCGATTCAGATTATCCTTCTCCAGCGTTACTTTTAGCAGGTATATGCCTGAGCGAATCTCCGACAAGTTAAGTTCAACCGGAACTGATTGCTCAATCGCCATTTCTTTTGAGATTACTTTCCGTCCTGTGATATCGTAAAGTTCAAAGGTGGCTTTCCCCGCAATATTGGGAATATCAACTTTAACCTTAACAAAATCCTTTGCCGGGTTAGGATAGATAGCAATATCGTTTACAGCTATTGTAGGTTTGTCAACCGATGTAGTAAACAAATTCCCTTGTTGGAAGCCTTGTGTTAAAATATAGCTAGATGTTGATAAGGTTGTATAGGCAACCTCTCCCAGTGTCCAGCTTATGGATAAGCCTGCAGATGTATTTTCAAAGTATCCACCACCTGCGGCAATTACCTGCATTGGTATGTCCTGCGACCATGCCGTTAGGGTGAATAGCGATAAAATAGCAGTGTAGATTTTCTTCATTTTGTATTTTTTTAATTTGGATAATGAGCAAGTTAATATTTAATAATGCCAAAGTCAATTTTTTTACATTAATTTGAGCTTAGATATTATCAAAGTACCAATTTGATTGTTAAAAGTAAAACAATGAAAGATAGGGCAGAGGCATTAAATAGGCAATTCGAGGGGAATGATGCGTACAGCATACTTGAGTCGTTTCTTAAAGAATTTAAGGGAAGAATAGCCCTTAGCTCAAGCATGGGCGCCGAGGATCAGGTGCTAACCGATATGGTTATGAAAATTGACCCTGAGATTAGAATTTTTACACTTGATACAGGGAGGTTATTTTACGAAACCTACGAGTTGATTGAGCGAACCTCATTGAGGTACAGAAAGCATATTGAAATATATTTTCCATCGCCTATCGACGTGGAGAAAATGGTGACCGAAAAGGGAATAAACCTTTTCTATCAAAGTATCGATAACCGAAAAGAGTGTTGCAGGGTTCGTAAAATAGAACCGCTAAAAAGGGCATTCAGGGGTTTGGAGGTTTGGATTTGCGGCCTTCGCCGCAACCAATCGGCAACCCGCACAAGCAACCAAATGGTTGAGTGGGACGAGGCCAACGGCCTTATTAAGCTTAACCCACTTATTGATTGGAGCGAACATGACGTTTGGGAGTATATAAAAGCAAATGGGGTACCCTACAACCCATTGCACGATAAAGGTTTTCCGAGCATTGGCTGCCAGCCATGCACAAGAGCCATCGAACCCGGTGAGGATGTTAGGGCTGGCCGATGGTGGTGGGAGAACCCTGAAACCAAGGAGTGCGGATTACACAATCGAAAGAAATAAAAAAGCCCCACTTAGGGGCTTTTTTAGAGGTACCGAGCGGATTCGAACCGCTGTACGTGGTTTTGCAGACCAGTGCCTAACCTCTCGGCCACGGTACCCTTTGGCACTGCAAAGATACAAAAAAAATTAATCCTGCAAATTTTTGAGAACCTTTCAAAACTTGCGCTCAAGCGAAACACTCACCTTTTCAACCTTTCCTCCGAGTGGTGGGTTTAACTTGGACACTTTTACCCATACCCTTTCCACGTTTTTGAAGTTATTATGTATAACCGAAACTATACGCTCCGCAACATGCTCTAGCAGTTTGGATTTCTGCTGCATTTCCTCTTTAATCAGGTTGTATACAACCTGGTAATTTACTGTATCGTTCAGGTTATCGGTGAGCTGAGCCGCATGTGCATCGACCTCAATTAGGATGCTTACCTGAAACTGATTCCCTACCACTTGTTCCTCTTTGTAACAGCCATGGTAAGCATAAAACTCCATGTTCTCAATCTCGATAATTGCCATCGGTCAAGATAAAATTTGTGTGGAGTAAAATTAAAGGGTTAATAGCCAGGCCTGTGACGTTAAGTGCAAACCACGCACTCGCTCCAATTCCCTCAAGGCTCTATCGCGATTGGTAAATTGGTATATTACCACCCTGTAAACATTATTGCCTGGCAAAATGAATGGCTTATAACCTAAGCGCGACACCTCATCAATTAACTTTTGGGCATTATCGCGGCTAGCAAAACTGCCAATTACGATATAGAAAGTTTTGCTTTCCTCGGCAGGTTTATCCTGAAATAAAAGGGCGCTTTTTTTATCAATTGGAACTATTATGCTTGTGTGTTGTTTAACTTCGCTAGTTGGCAAAGTATTAGTGGAACTATCTGTTACTTGATTTAAAGCTGAAGCCGAATCGAATTTGCCCCCGGTTGCCGGCTCTTCATAATTGCTGGGCTTATTGCTTTCATCTGGTACAACCATTGCGGCTTGCGAAATACTCTCGGACTTGCTATTTTCCCAGAATCTCAGCCAAGGTATAAAGATAAATGCGGCAACAATGCCTACAACCAGAACAGCAGCAAATAAACCTGCTGCAGACGACCGCTGAGGCTGCCTTGGAGCAACAGGAATAGGCGATTTTGTTGCTTCAACATTAACGGTAGGAGTAGGTTTATCTTCCTTTGGGTAAGTTGGTATGGATGTAACCATATCCTGCTTAGCTTCAACCTTTGCTGTTCCTTGATGGCTAACAACAATATCAACAGGCGGTAGGAATGAAGTTGCTAAAGTGTCATCGGCAAGCAGCTCAATTGCTCCATCAACCCCAGCTTTGAGCGAACCTATTCCAGGGAAAAAAACTGTTTTGTTCTGTTTTACGCTATTCAATAGAGTTTGGCAAAACTCTTCAACTTGTCTACTAGCCTCACTTTTTGAAAGACCGTAACTTGCTTCAAGGTAATTCTCAAGGGCATCATCGTTAAATGTTCGGTTAGGGTCAAAAACAAAATACTCCTTAGGTGGCAGAAGCGTTTTGCCATCGTTGGCTAGCCTAGCTGATTCGTACTTCCGAACAATGCTTCCAAGCCCCGGAAGGCTGACATAATCGTTGGTTTGCAAAATTTTTTGCACTATAGCATTCAATTCCAATGCTGTAGGGTGTTTGGGGTTTAACTAACAAATGTATAAAATTATTTGGGTTAAATCAAAATGGTGGGGTTATGGATTTCAAAAAAATACTTCGTCTATTTAAGTTTTTAATAAAAATAGAGGTTGCCCTTTAGTATGACAACCTCTATTACACAGACTATCTACCCTCCCTAAAACTTGTACCAGAAACCAATTCCCATAGAGTATGATGGTCCGTTTTCATATTTCTGATTGAAAGAAGCAACCCAATCGGTTGATTCTACTTTACGTTCTTGTGTTGCCAACCCTACCTGGAAACCTAAATCGATGCCAAGGTTTTCCTTAAGTTTAAGGCTGGCGCCAGTATTGAGCCAAATGGTGTTGTTCTCAAATTCCATTTCCGATTGGTATTGCCTTTTCATCTTATAGGGAGCATAAGTACAGCCAACACCCCAGTTGAACTTTTCGGTAAACTGGTACTCAGCCGCAACCCCAAAATCGATACCATTATGGTAGTATTCGGCAACGTTAACTCCATCAACATCCTTATCGAGGTTTAACATGGAGTAAAAGGAAACGTTCATGTTATAGTGAACAGTAAGTTTTTCGTTAGCGCTATAAGCAATACCAAGGTTGTATGTAGGAACATAGGTTGATTTCACCTTTTCGCCATCGGTAAACAATCCACCACTTTTATTATCGTTAACCTTGGTTTCAAGTTCCATTTCAGTGAAGTAGCGGAAAGTATTCGCTATTAATAGATTTGGCATAGGTTTTAGGTCAACACTTCCAATAAAACCAAAACTTTGACCTGTAAAATCTACATCTATTTCAGTCCGTGGAATAGGTACAGCAGATGGTGCAGGGGTATAGGTGATATCCAACCAACCCTCCTGATGGTTCATCTGGCGGGAATACTGAAAAGCGCCACCAACCGATAACCAATCGTTAACACGATAGGCTGCACCTAGCCAACCCCCTACACCATAAGCAGAACCTTTAAAACTAGTTTTAACACCATAATCGGTTACTGCGCCAGGCAGCAATCCACCCATAATGCCTGTCATTACATTGAGGTAACCCAAACGCTCAAATGTTGGTAATCCATCGTTATAGTTACCAGCACCACCACCATTGGTAATACCAGCAAACATAAATAGCGCAAACCGATCCTTTTTATAGGTTAGATTTAGTGCTGGATAAAGTAGCGAGCTGGTTTTGCTCTTGTACTCTAAGCTATTGCCTGAAAAATTACCATTATCGAAAATGCTTTTGGTGGAGTAGAAAGGTATTGTTGAGAACTCGAGGGTAAATCCGTCGGCTCCCCAAACGGCTCCTGCTGGATTGTAAAAGGGAGCATCGGTTGTGGTTGATGCATTTCGATTCCCGGTTTTCATTTTTGATGCACTACCATTATTGGCAGGATTGTAATCGGCCATAGCCGACATTGTTCCAAGCACAAAAATGCTAAGGAGTAAAATGTTTCTTTTCATATTAGTTTGGTTTAAAGTTTGGTTTTCAAAAAAAAGTAACTCAACATGTTTGGCAGGTAAAAATTTCAGACCCAACCCAACTGTTAATGAGCGTTAACAAAAGTTGTTTTTAAATAGAGATTATTCGTTCAAATAAAACTTTGAACCTCCGAAAAGTTGTTCTTTTAAATTATGAACAACACAATTAATGACCCTTTTTTAACTGCAAAATTCCGTGTTGTCAACGATAGAAGTATTGCATATTGTTGACCATTGCAAGTTAAGGTGCTTACTGGGAGCTAAGAATATATTTTAAGCAAGATTAGCGAGATATCTCACTTCGCACATTTTGACAAATTTCCCATTCAATGCCGTTTAGTTACCAAAAAAAGTTCCTTTTGTCATCCTAGGCTACCTGTCCCGCCTTGGCGTGAAGCGAGTGATCTCTACGTATCGATTGTTTTGAGATGTTTCAGCGGAGTTTACCCCGATAAATCGGGACTCAGCATGCAAATAACCCTAACTAAACGACATTGATATAACATGTACTTTTTTCATCTAAAAGATAATACGACCAATGTTAAGGGCTAGCAACAAAAAGGCCGCTACTAGTGGCGGCCTTAATAATCATATATGTTCAAGTTATTTTACGGTTGATCCATTTGAAACCGAATCGGCCGGGATGACTAGCTGTAGCTTTCCATCTACATCCTCAGCCATAAGTATCATCCCATGCGACTCAATTCCCCTGATGGTTCTTGGCTCAAGGTTTGCCAGAACTACTACCTGTTTCCCAACCATTTGCTCGGGTGTGAAGAATTCAGCTATGCCCGAAACAATAGTACGGTTATCGACTCCAGTATCAATTTTCAGCTTCAAAAGCTTTTGTGTTTTAGGAACCCTCTCAGCCTCAAGAACCTTAGCAATACGAATATCCATGTTGGAAAACTCATCGTAGGTAACTGTTTCTTTCAAGGGGGTAACCTTAGCATTTGCCTTCTCGTTAGCCTCCTTTGCTTTACGCAGCTTTTCGAGCTGACGCTCAATGATATCGTCCTCAATCTTTTCGAAAAGCAGAGTTGGTTCGTTCAGCTGGTGACCGGGCAACAAAAGATTATCGCCACCGGCAAGGTTCCAGTCCTTTCCCTTTAGGTTTACCATTGCCCTTATCTTTTCAGCGGTAAATGGGAGGAATGGCTCTAATAGCACTCCTAGATTAGCGGTAATCTGCATGCTAATGTTAAGAATGGTTGCAACCCTTTTTGGGTTTGTTTTGTAAACCTTCCAGGGTTCTGTGTCGGCAAGATACTTATTGCCAAGGCGGGCAAGGTTCATAGCCTCCTTTAGGGCCTCGCGGAAACGGAATTCATCGAGGTTCTGCTCAATGGCCTGTTTTAACCTGGGTATTTCGGCCAATGTTTCACGGTCGTAATCATCAATATCAGCAATGGCAGGTACTTTTGAATCGAAATACTTCTGTGTAAGAACCATTGCACGGTTTACAAAGTTACCCAGTATGGCAACCAGCTCGCTATTGTTGCGGGTTTGGAAATCCTTCCAGGTGAAATCGTTATCCTTGGTTTCGGGCATGTTTGCGGTGAGTACGTACCTTAACACATCCTGCTTGCCAGGAAATTCTTCCAAATACTCATGCAACCAAACAGCCCAGTTGCGGGAAGTTGAAATTTTATCGCCCTCAAGGTTAAGGAACTCATTGGCAGGCACGTTATCGGGCAGAATGTAACTACCCTCAGCCTTTAGCATGGCAGGGAAAATGATGCAATGGAAAACAATATTATCCTTTCCAATGAAATGGATTAGCCTGGTTTCAGGATCCTTCCAGTACTTCTCCCAGTTTGGTGTTAACTCCTTGGTTGCAGAAATATATCCAATTGGAGCATCGAACCATACATATAGCACCTTTCCGGTAGCCCCTTCAACCGGGACTGGAACACCCCAATCCAAATCGCGGCTAACGGCACGTGGCTGTAGGCCTTGATCGAGCCAACTCTTGCACTGACCATATACATTTGGTTTCCACTCCTTGTGCTCTTCCAAAATCCATTTCTCCAGATCGGGTTGAAAGCGGTCAAGCGGTAAGAACCAATGCTTGGTTTCCTTCATCACAGGTTTTGAACCACTGAGCATGGATCGTGGATCCTTTAAGTCGGTTGGACTAAGACTTGTACCACACTTTTCGCACTGGTCCCCGTAGGCGCGATCGTTGCCGCAATGGGGGCAAGTTCCCATGATATACCTATCGGCAAGGAATTGACTCACCTCCTCATCGTAGTATTGCTCCGTTGATTTCTCAATGAATACACCCTTATCGTATAGTTTCCGGAAAAATTCACTGGCAGTTTCGTAATGAACCTTTGAGGTGGTTCTGGAGTAGATATCGAAGGCAATGCCAAACCTCTCAAAGGAATCCTTGATGATTGCGTTATACTTATCAACAACAGCTTGGGGTGTGGTGTTTTCCTGACGTGCCTTAATAGTAATGGGAACCCCATGCTCATCGGATCCGCACACCGAGATTACCTCAACCCCTTTAGCTCGGAGGTAGCGGGTGAAAATGTCGGATGGTATGTAAACGCCTGCAAGGTGACCTATGTGAACTGGTCCATTTGCGTAAGGCAAAGCCGATGTAATCAGGTAACGCTTATATGAATTCATCTGGTTAGTATTAAATGACTTATTATACTTCACTGGAGCTTACTAAAACAGCAATAGGTAGGACTTATTAAGCAACCAATGCTTATGTATCCGTGCCTAGCTAATTTAGTGCCACAAATCTAATTGATTTTCTTTAAAGAACCGAAAAGTATTTCAAGGTGAATTAGCAAAACCTTAATGATAAAATTGGGGTATATTTCAAAAAATAATCTAACTTTAAAGTCCATTTTTTTACAACAGGTGCATGGAAAACATTACACCCCCATACCTACAACCGGGCGATACAATAGGAATTGTTGCTCCAGCGCGATCAATAACCCGCGAAGAACTTCAGCCAGCCATTAGGTTTTTAACATCACAGGGTTTTCTGGTTAAGACAGCACCGCACCTGTACTCAAAACACTACCAGTTTGCCGGCACCGATGGTGAGAGAGCTCAGGATATAATGGAGATGATAGAAGATCAATCCGTAAAGGCTATTCTTTGTGCTCGCGGCGGGTACGGTACGGTAAGAATTATCGATTTACTCAATCTGCGTAAGCTACAGCATAACCCTAAATGGATTATTGGCTATAGCGATATCACCTTTTTACACAGCTTAATTACCGGCTGGTTTGGCATTGAAACGCTCCATGCCACCATGCCCATAAATTTCCCCGATTCAGTTCAAGGAAACCAATCGACCATGGCGCTGATTAGCGCCTTAAAAGGCGAAACCCTTCACTACGATTTAAAACACCATCCCCTAAACCTTCCAGGACATGCCACTGGGGTACTGATTGGCGGAAACCTTTCCATTCTATCATCTCTTAGTGGCACAACAAGCGATATGTCGTACAGCGGGAGGATACTTTTTATTGAAGATGTGGATGAATACCTGTACCATATTGACCGCATGATAATGCAGCTAAAGCGTTCAGGCAAGCTAAAATCGATTGCCGGGCTTATTGTAGGTCACTTTAGCGATATGAAGGATAATAGTGAACCCTTTGGTTCCGATGCTTACGAAATTATTTACAGCGCTGTTAAGGAATACCGAATACCTGTTTGCTTTGGATTTCCTGCTGGACACGCAGAGCCTAACCTCCCTCTAATTATTGGTAGAACCGTTGAATTAAAGGTTAGCGATGAGGGGGCAAAAGTAGGATTTTACAGGAGTTTAACTTGATATTAACTCATTAAACCCAACTGGAATAGTAAACAGGGTTTGCGAAATCTGCATGGGTGTAATACTTAAAACCCTTATGCTGCTTCGCAGTTTCCGGAATCGGGTACGGTCAATAACCATCAATGGCAAAATCCCTTGGGGTTGAGGTAAACTTACCAATTCTTCAATAGCAGTTCCGGCATTAGCCAATGCACTGAAAAGTTTAGGAGCAAAATCGTACTTTGTTTCTGAGACCCAGTATGTTGTTTCAGTTTGAGTGGCTATGTTTTTTACCCTCCACTGGTAACACCTATAACCATTAATATCTATATAGTTTTCCGATTTATGTACATTTACATTTGATATGGAGGGAGAATTATCTACCTTAACTTTAGAATACATCCTATTGCTGAATGATACCAAGTAGGTTAATCCTTTTTCTAAATTGGCAAAGTAGGATCGTATTAACTTCCCATTTTTCCCGTACTCATTAACACGTATTAAGTCACCCTTTATATAAACCTCAACATGTATGGTATCGTATGCCCCCTCGCGAATAATATTGACTTTACCCTCAAAACCGCCTACCTTTGAATAAGCGTTTGTGGTTAATAGCAAAAAGAATACTATGTAGCAAATAAACCGCAAGGAAAAATGAACTAATCAATAAAATTTTATATCGATTTTTGTTTAAAATTGTTTCATGGAATGGTAGAAAAAATTGGGGGCAACAAGGATTTAGGTAGTAAAGGCGAGGAAATTGCAGCAAATTACCTAGCCACAAAAGGGTATAAAATTTTACACAGGAACTGGCGCTTTGGCCACAAAGAGCTCGATTTGGTTGCAAAACTGAACGATACCCTGGTTATAGTGGAAGTAAAAACTCGAAGTACCCACTACTGGGAGGAGCCTAAGGAATCGGTTAAACGGAAAAAACAAAAAATGATTGTTGATGCTGCCGACGAGTACGTTCAAAGGCATAACCTGGATTGCGATGTGCGATTCGATATTGTTTCAATTGTCATCAACCATGGCTTACCTCCTGAAATTGAGCATATTGAGGATGCATTTTACCCAACACTATAATCATTTTAACCGATGAATATTGAGCTGATTAGAGAACATTGCATTGCAAAACCTGATGTAACCGAAAGCTTTCCGTTCGACGACGACACCCTGGTTTTCAAGGTGAACGGAAAAATTTTTGCCATGGTAAACCTTAGCGGCGACACACAGCTAAACCTAAAATGCGATCCTGAACTCGCCATAGAGCTGCGTGAAAAGCACATGGCTGTACAACCCGGTTACCACATGAATAAACGCCACTGGAATACTATAGCAATAGATGGCTCAATACCCGATGCTTTGATTATGGATTGGATTGACCATTCCTATAATTGTGTTTGCCACAATAAAAGAAAGGGAGAGTTAGCGGCTAAAAAAAAGGAATAGTACAAAATTTAAGCTTCGATATTAAGTAGAAAAGCTTTAATGGTTAAATTGAAAAGTGTAACTTTGGTATATTATTTGATTATGTAATTAAAAAAATTAAGCCATGAAACCAGTTGTTCATCTTTTAGTTGTCCTTTTGCTTGCCATATCGGTTAATGTGCAGGCACAGGAATCGTTTATTGTTACCCGAATTAACGGTGTGGTAACCAACAACAAAACAGGGACTCAGCTTAAAGCTGGGGATGTGCTCCAACCGTCCGACAAGGTAACGTTCGACTCGTTTGACTCCTACGTAATTTCCATTGGGCAAAACATGGGGCGCTACATGATTAAGCTGCATGAGCCACCGGCTCCTGAAACCATTCAACAGCTATCGGCCATGGTTAAGGATATTGCTGTTCCTACCAAGCGCAGAAGCCTTATGGCTGAGCGTTACCGTCCCGATGAAACAGCTGTTTCCGATCTCCGCTCATACTTTGGCAACGACAAGTTTACCATTATTGGCGATAACATTGCTGTTCCAATTAACCCCCAATCCTACCCTATTGATGAAAACAAGTTTGTTGTTTTCTACTACAGGGTAAATAACAATCCGGTTTCGAAAAAAATTGGGTATGATAACACAACGCTTTTCATTGAACGCGATAAGCTGGTAAACACAAATGCTGGAGTAATTACACAAAACGAAATACCTTCGGTGGCAGTTTACCTATACGAAAGGAACACAAAAACCAGCGAGGAAATTACAAAGTTTAATCTTGCCTTTGTTGACAAGGAAACTGTGACCAATGAGTTTATGACTATTATTCCTATCCTTGTTAAACAGAAAATGGGAAAGGATGAAATCAAAAAATACTTGATAGAATACTTCTACGACTTTTACGGTGCAACCGATTCGCGCTCCATTAAAGCCTTTGTTGATGAACTGGTTGATACGGCTATTAAATAGATTTAGTCAAGCATAGGGGTGCTGAAAAAAGCACCCCTTTTTTATTTTTTTTTAAACAATGATGTTTTAATTGCAATTTTATTTACTTTTTGATTATCTCCATGGTATAAAGCAACGCCTCAACCTGTCGGAGGTAATTACGCTTTTCTTTTGATGGAGCGTAAACGTATGCCTCAGCAACAATAACCCTTTGGCGTTCCTCATCAACAGTAATGTGGCTGATGAAAGGGCCACCCATTGGATGTTTATACACATCCCACAAACCACGCATAACACCGTAGTAACGGTTTTTGAACATCATATCGGTAAGCTGTGGAACTATAACGCTACTAGTGGTCATATACGAACCCTGCGTTGGGCCACTAATGGTTTTAACAAACTCGTTGCGCTTTGCTAAAAGATAGTCAACGGTAAAAGTATTTTTTGCTGTATAGGGGAATGTGTAAAGTATAATACCCTGGCCAGTAAGGGGTGTTTCGTAGGATATCCAAGCAATGGTGTCGTGGTCAAAGTTCAACCTGTAGCCTTTCGGGAAATACATCGATACACTATACTTTTTCACAAGCGCTTCCCTGATGGGCTTTTCCTCATAGGTAATGGCATTCTGTATCACCCTGTCGCGTTCAGCCTGCTCAAAAATGCTTACAATGTTATCGCGCTCCTTTAAAAGTAAGTCGTAAATTGATTTATAGGTAGGGCCTGAGATGTAAAGAATGGTTTGTGGCGCAGCCCAAACATCTCTCTTTAGTGACATTTTTGCCTCCTTGGCACCCTTTATGATATCGTTAAAAATGATATTACGATGGGGCTTAAAGATATCGGTGAATGCCTCAGGTGGTATCATCACCATATCGAACCGGGGCTCGCTTTGAGGCAAAAAGGGTACATCCTCAGTTAAAATATCGCTGTATAGCTTACCCAGTGAATCGTTGTGAAGTGCTTTTGGAAGTATTACCACAAGCTCATGAGCACTTCCCGTTACATTGGGCAAAAGCGACCGCTCGCCCTTGCTGCCCTTTTTGCATGATGGGCTAAGTGCAACTGCCGCCGCAAGTATGATTATCCACCTCTCTTTCATAATATAAGTTTTGATTTTTCAAATAAACGCCTATAAATAGTATTTATTGCTAACGCTTAAAACGATTCAGAGATTTTTAGGGTTAACCCAAATAACAATATTTTGGCCAGCAGTAATTGTGCTATCCAATCCGGGATTCCACTTGTAAATATCCTGCAGAGTGCAACCAAACTGCATTGCTAGCTTATGCAGGCTATCGCCATTCTTAACTGTGTAAACTTTACGGGTTAAAGAGCTATCGGCAGCTACGGCTGGCATTGCTTTGGGTTTTGTTGTGTTCAGGTAAAGCTCCTTTGATTTCCTGATAAATAATCCTGTTTTATCAGCAGGTAGCCTTAACACTTGTGGGGAAGGGCTTTCAGGGATATAATCGTAACGATAGGTTGGATTTAAAAAGCGAATGATATTGATATCAACATCAATGGCCTTGGCCATAAGGTTAAGGTCGAGGGGCTTACTTACCCAAACTGTATCGGTTTGGTTTTGTGCTAAAGCTACAAGGGTAGGTGCAATGCCATGCTCACGGTAGTTATTCATTACATAAGCAGCAGCTATAAATGCTGGCACATAGTTTTGTGCCGATTCTGGAAGAAGTGGATATAACTTCCAAAAATTCCTTTCGCCGTTAGCTCGCTCAATGGCGTTCCTAATAGGCCCCGGGCCTACGTTATAGGCAGCCAATGCTAAGCTCCAGTCGTTAAAAGTTCTGTAAAGGTATTGCAGGTACTGCGCAGCAGCCTCAGTAGATTTCAAGGGGTCCATTCGCTCATCAACAAAGTTGTTTACCTGAAGGTTAAACATCTTTGATGTATTGATTTTAAACTGCCATAAGCCAACTGCACCGGTTGGAGAGATTGCCAATGGGTTTAATGCCGATTCCACCACTGCCAAGTACTTAAGCTCTAGCGGCAACTGGTATTTGCTAAACACCTCATCGAATAGGGGGAAATAGTAATTGGCTAAACCAATCATTTTCGACAGCTGATCGCGACGCTCAATGGTAAAAATGTCAATATATCGCCTTACATAGGGATTGTAATCAAAATCAATGGGCGAGTTCCGGCCAATCTCCGCAAGCTGGCACTCATAGTAAAGGTCAGGCTTTTGCCTGGCTGTGTCGGTTTGATTTGTGGGGGCGAAAATGGGAAGTTTTTCAATTGCATCAATGGATGACACTACAGGGTTTATCTCCCTATTTGATTTAACAGGTTTTGAAAACCCTTTTATAACGATAAGTGAGCAAAGAGATAAAAGACAGCACCTAAATCCTAAAAACATAAATCATTCCTTTTCTTTATCCTCTTGATTCTCGGCTTCTTTTATACCTTTTTTAAACTCACCTACACCCCTGCCCAGGTTACGCATGAAAAGGGGTATTTTGCTTGCACCAAAAATTACCAGGATAACTATGGCAATAACAAGCAGCTCACCACCCCCAAAAAATAGTGTTAGCATACAGAACTTTTTTTACCTAAAAAGTTTAACAATATCGTTAATGTTGGCATATAAAAGAAATGCTAAAAGAATGGCCATACCGACCAACTGAGCATATTCAAGGAACTTGTCGCCGGGCTTTCGACCTGTGATGATCTCGTAAAGTAAGAACATTACATGGCCACCATCGAGCGCCGGGATTGGGAGAATATTCATAATGGCAAGTATGATTGACAGGAAAGCAGTTAAACTCCAGAATGCCTGCCAATCCCAAGTGGATGGGAAAATTTTACCAATAGTAATAAACCCACCAACCGACTCGTATGCCTTGGTTTTGGGTGAGAAAATCAGCTTAAGCTGTTTTAAGTAGCTCGATATGGTTGCAAATCCCTTTTTAACACCGGCAGGAATTGAGTGAAGGAACGAATACTCCCTGTGGCTGAGCTCAAAGAACTTACCCAAATCGGCAACGGGGTAAACTCCAATAATGCCGGTTTCAGGGACATCAACATTAAGATCAATAGGGTTTCCGTTACGCTCAACCGTTACTTTTACAGCTTTTCCCTTACTACGCTGCATTTCGGATTTGAACTCATCAAAAAACATTGCGGTTTGCCCGTTTAAGGAAAGCAGTTTATCGCCTTTTGCAAACCCTGCCTTTTCAGCAGGTTCTCCAGCTTTAATATCGTCAACTACAAATGGAATACGCGGGAAAAAAAGGATAGGGTTTTTTACAAGCTTAGCCACATAATCCTCAGCTATTTTAATGCTCAATGTATCGGTGCCACGCAGAACGGTAACCTCTCGATTTTCGTTTAAGAGAATATCATGAGCAATTTGCTGAAAGTTTTCAATTTCCTTACCACCCACATACAGTATTTTGTCACCATTCCTAAAGCCTAACTCCATGGCCAAAGAATCGCAGGAAACGCCGTATTTAAGGCTTCTTGTAGGGAGGTAGTCCTCGCCCCATGTGTAAAGAACTGCGCTATAAATGAACAGGGCTAGTATAACATTAACAAGCACTCCGCCAATCATTATTAGCAAGCGTTGCCATGCAGGTTTTGAACGGAATTCGTAGAGTTGAGCTGGTTGCTTGAGCTGCTCCTTGTCCATGGACTCGTCAATCATCCCTGAAATTTTTACATACCCTCCTAGGGGCAGCCAACCTACTCCGTACTCGGTTTCGCCACGCTTGATTTTAAAAAGTGAGAACCAGGGATTGAAGAAAAGGTAGAACTTTTCAACCCGAGTTTTAAAAAGCTTTGCAAAAAGAAAGTGCCCTAGCTCATGAAGAATAACCAGGATTGAAAGGCTTAAAAAGAATTGACCAGCTTTTACGAGTATCTCCATTTTATGATGTTTTTAGTAATGAGTTCAACTGATTTTATTCGAGTTTCGGAATCGGTTTGAATGTAATCGGCAAAGGTAGGTTGACTGATAAACGGCATAGCTTGCATAGCGCCTTCAACAACCTTTGGGATTGCCATAAAGCTAATTTGCTCCCTCAGGAAAGCATCAACAGCTACCTCGTTGGCTGCGTTAAGCACGCAGGGCATATTGCCTCCAGCCCTTAAGGATTCTAGAGCAAGCGCAAGGCTTGGGAACCTATTGGTATCGGGTTTTTCAAAGGTAAGGGTATGGCTCATGGTAAAATCCATGCGCGGGAAACTTGACGAAACTCTCTCGGGAAAAGTAAAGGCGTACTGTATGGGGAGTTTCATATCGGGTAAGCCCATTTGAGCTTTAATGGACCCATCAATGAACTGAACCATTGAATGAACTATTGACTGCGGATGAATTACCACCTCAATTTGCTCTGGGTTAAGGCCAAAAAGCCACTTGGCCTCAATTACCTCAAGCCCCTTGTTCATCAGGCTGGCTGAATCGATGGTTATTTTTTGTCCCATGCACCAGTTTGGGTGATTAAGCGCGTCGGCCTTTGTAACATGCATGAGCTGCTCCAGGGAATGGTTGCGGAATGGTCCACCCGATGCAGTAAGTATTATTTTTTCAATGGGGCTGCGCTCTCCTACCAAGCATTGGAAAATGGCGGAGTGTTCGGAATCGACTGGGATTATTGGAACCCTTTTTTGCATTGCAGTTTTTGTAACCAGCTCGCCTGCAACTACTAATGTCTCTTTGTTTGCAAGCGCAATGGACTTCCCTGCCCCAATAGCGCTAAGCGTGGGCTCAAGCCCGGCAAATCCAACCATGGCAGTAAGAACCATATCAACCTCGGACGATACGACTGATTCTACTATTGATTGCTTTCCGGTAAAAACCTTTATGGGATGACTTGCCAGTGCTTCTTTTACTCTGTGATAATGACTCTGATTTGCAATAATTACTGTGTTGGGCTGAAAATCAATGGCTTGCTGCACCAAGAGCTCCCAGCTGTTTTGGGCTACAAGTAGTTCAACGCTAAAAATATCGGGATGTTCCCTAATAACATCGAGTGCTTGCGTACCAATAGAACCGGTAGAACCTAGTATGGCAATTCTTTTCATACCGGCTACTAAAATTTAATGTACTTAGCGGGATCAACGGTGGCCCCGTGGTGCCAAAGCTCAAAATGCAGGTGAGGCCCAGTTGTAAGTTCTCCTGAATTGCCAATTATTGCAATAACATCGCCTGAATTAACAAATTCCCCCTGCCTCTTTAACAGCTTGCTATTATGCTTGTATACTGAAAGGAATCCCTCCTCGTGCTGAATGGCAATTGTGTATCCCGTTTCCAACGACCAAGTTGAAAGTATTACCGTTCCCTTTGCAATGGCAAGTACCCCTTCGTTTGGGCCAGCAACCAGGTCGACACCGTAATGACTTTTTGAAGGGTTATACTTGTTAGTTACAATACCCTTAACAGGTGGTATGAAAAAGGGTATATTGCTTTTCTTGGTTGTACTTGATCCTACCGATAGGTTGAACATCTCATCCGATTCAATTTGCATACGGAGTAATGAATCCTCCTCTGAAGGGGATAGTTCAACCTTTGTGGTAGGCTTAACCGTATCGACAGCTGTTTGGCGACCTGTAAGGGGTTCACCTCCGTTTAGCAGAATGTTGATATCCTCATAGTAGCGCTGCCATTGGGCAACAACCCTTTCAAGCGAATCGACCTTTAGGGCATTTTTTACATAGCCTTTCCGGGTTTGACTATCGGGATAGCCGGGAATAAATTCCCGCAAAGGGGTAAAGGCAATCAGGACGCTCACAAGCGCAATAAGTAGGATAGAAAATCCACCAAAGAAAACTATTACATTCATCCTGGAAAGGCGAAGTTGCCAAACCTCTTCATAGTTCTCCTCATTGAAAATACTCAACCTGTACTTATTCCACAGGTTCTTAAATATTTTAACCTTTTTCTTAGCTGCCACAGGTACAATAGTTAGATTCTAAAACCACAAAGATAACAAAATGAGTAATTAGTTGTTTGGTATTTCTTCTTGTTGATAAAGATCAGAATATCAGGAAGCAACCTTCATGGGGAACAAAAGCTAGGCAAAACAGGAATATCAACTTCCCTATTTGAAGAAAATCAAAAAAACCAAGGCAAAACCAGTAAGGAATCCGGTGTAAACCTGAATTGGCTTATGATCGCCTTTAATAAGACGGGCCGAGGCTAATAAACCTGAAAGCAATATGCTCACAGTAAATATTGGAACTGCCGATTGATTTCCTTGCAGAGCCGATGCTAAAAGGAAGCCGGAGATGCCTCCCATTCCAGTTAAATGAAGGCTTATCTTCCAAAAGTAAGAAATAGCTGCCGAAATCATCAGTGTATAAATACCGGCCTGAAGTATTTTGATTAATACAAATGGAACCTGAAGTCTGGAAAAAAGAAAGATGGTGAAAAGGTAGGGCAAAACCGATATGGCAAGGGGAAAAACCCTATCCCTACTGGATTTCAGAGTAAAATCGTGAATAATTCTAAGTCGATGTAAAAGAACAATTAATAGCAATGGTAGAAAAACTGTATTGATAGCCACAAACACTGTGAGCATCACCTTAAATCTTACTGGTAGAAAGGCAACAAATGAATTGGACGAAAAGATCACAATAAAAATGTAGGTGGTTGCCAGTATAGGATGAAGAAGAGCTGAAAGTAGAAGCGAAAGTCGTTGTAGCATTTAAAAATAAAAGTTTAGTTTAGTTCTTTTCTTAGGCGAGCAACGGGTATTCCAAGCTGTTCACGGTACTTGGCAACTGTACGTCGGGCTATTGGGTAACCCTTACCTTTCAGAATTTCCATTAACTCCTCATCGGTAAGAGGGTTCCGCTTATCCTCATTATCGACACACTCGGCAAGAATTTTTTTGATTTCACGGGTTGAGACCTCCTCGCCTGAATCGGTTTGCATGCCCTCACTAAAGAAATGCTTTAGAGGGAATATCCCGAAATGGGTTTGAATATACTTGCTGTTAGCCACGCGTGAGATAGTTGAAATGTCGAGTCCCGTTTTTTCAGCAATATCCTTCAGTATCATGGGCTTGAGCTTGCTTTCATCGCCATCGCGAAAGTACTCCTTCTGATAATCGAGTATGGCCTGCATGGTGGTCAAAAGGGTATTTTGGCGCTGCTTCAGGGCATCAATAAACCACTTAGCCGATTCAATTTTTTGCTTTACAAAGGCGATGGCCTCGCGTTCCTGGCTATTGCTAAACTCCTTGTTATAAGAATACGACTCGAGCATATCGGCATATTCCTTGCTTATTCGCAGCTCAGGTACGTTACGCGAGTTCAGGCTTAACCTAAAATCACCATCCTCATAATCGAGAATAAAATCGGGGATGATATGCTGTGCCGACTGGTCATAGGGGTCAGTAAAACTGCCACCGGGTTTTGGGTTTAGCTTCAAAATTTCATCAATAGCCTGCTTAAGCTTTGCGTCGGACAGATTAAGCTTTGAAGCAATCTTATCGTAATGCTTCTTTATGAACTCGTCAAAGTGGTACTTAAGTATTTTGTAGGCAATTTTAGTTATCTCGTTTTGCTGCTCCTTGGCCTTAATTTGAATAAGTAAACATTCCTGGAGGTCGCGTGCGCCCACACCGGGTGGGTCAAATTCCTGAATTACGTAAAGTATTCGTTCCAGCTCATCCTCATTGGTTTCAACACCTAACGAGAAGGCAATATCATCGGCAATTGCGGTTAGCTTACGGCGTATGTAGCCATCCTCATCAATATTGCCAATAAGGTAAAGCCCAAGCTGCTTTTCGCGGTCGGTGAGGTCGGCCATGCCGAGCTGGTTTTCAAGATGCTCATGAAACGAGATTCCGGTGGAAAAAGGGATTTCCTCCCTCTTTTCGTCGGGCGATGCGTTGCTGGAATAAAGCTTGTACGAAGGGATATCATCGTCGTTCATGTAATCCTCAATGGAGAACTCATCGTCGTTACCCTCCTGGTTATCGTCGGGTAAAACAATTTCAGGTTCCGACTGTGGTTCCGATTGTTCAACCTCCTCGAGTATGGGATTCTCCTCCAGCTCCTTTTTAATACGCTGCTCAAGCAACATGGTAGGAATCTCCAGCAGCTTAATCATCTGAATTTGCTGAGGCGATAGCTTTTGAAGCAGCTTTTGTTGTAATCGTTGCTTGAGCATAGGCTTTTAGAATTCGCAGTTCTTGGGGGTTCTGGGGAAGGGTATTACATCGCGAATATTGGTCATTCCTGTTACAAAGAGCAGCAAGCGCTCAAAGCCAAGCCCAAAACCACTATGGGGTGCTGAGCCAAACTTGCGGGTTTCAAGATACCACCAAACGTCCTTTTCAGGAATATGTAATTCATGGATACGGCTTAGTAGCTTATCGTAAACCTCCTCGCGCTGGGAACCTCCAATTATCTCGCCTATTTTTGGGAAAAGCACATCCATGGCACGAACGGTCTGGCCATCATCGTTTTGCTTCATGTAAAAAGCCTTAATCTCCTTGGGGTAATTGGTAAGTATAACCGGCTTTTTAAAGTGCTTTTCAACCAGGTAACGCTCATGTTCCGATTGCAAATCGGCACCCCAGAATACTGGGAATTCCCACTTCTGGTTAGCGGCCTCCAGAATTTCAATAGCCTTAGTGTATGTTAACCTTTCAAAAGGATTTTCAATCACAAACTTAAGCCTATCGATAAGCTCGTTGTCGTACATCTTGTTAAGGAATTCCAAGTCGTCAGCGCAATGCTCAAGGGCATACCTAATAAGGTATTTTAGGAAATCCTCGGCCAAATCCATGTTATCCTGTATGTCGTAGAAAGCCATTTCAGGCTCAATCATCCAGAACTCAGCCAGGTGACGGGGCGTATTGGAGTTTTCGGCACGGAAGGTTGGTCCAAAGGTGTAAACCTCCGATAGGGCTAAAGCGCCCAGCTCTGCCTCAAGCTGGCCCGAAACGGTTAGTTTTGCCTCCTTGCCAAAGAAATCCTCACTCCAATCAATCTTTCCCTCCTCGGTTCGGGGTAGATTTTCTAGATCGAGGGTGGTTACGCGGAACATAGCCCCTGCCCCTTCGGCATCGGAACCGGTAATGATTGGTGCGTGAATGTAGAAGAAACCCTTGTCGTTAAAGTACTTATGAATGGCATACGCCATGGCATGCCGGATACGCAGTACTGCTCCGAAAGTATTGGTGCGGGGGCGGAGATGCGCAATCTCGCGCAGGAACTCCATGCTATGCCCTTTTTTCTGGAGCGGATAGGTAGTGGCATCGGCTTCACCTAATACCTCAAGGTAGTTAGCCTGAATCTCGACGCGCTGACCTGAACCGGGCGACTCAACCAGCAATCCCCTCACGGCAATGCATGCTCCGGTTGTAACACCTTTAAGCTGTTCCTCGGTAAAACGGGTCATATCGAAAACAACCTGGATGTTATGGATAGTAGAGCCATCGTTTAGCGCAACAAAAGCTACATTCTTATTCCCACGCTTAGTACGTACCCATCCCATTGCCGCTACCTCGGTGCCTACAACTCCGCTATCGAGCAGTAACTTAACTTTTGTCCTTTCACTATTTCTCATGCCTGTATGATATGTTACTCAAAAACAATACTTTTACACTTAGTTTTAACCAGACAAAAATAGTAACTTTTATCGGATTTTATGAACCTTAGTCGTTTTCGTTTGCATGAATGAAAAGATTTTTGAGAAATGGGGTGCGGCAATTACAAGCTTGCTTTTGCTCGCAACTTATCTGTTTGGGATTTCAGGTACAAGCACTACCGATGGCTGGGGATATGCTGCCGATATCGTAAACGGGAACTTCTTACTTCGTCCACATCACTTGCTTTATAGCATTACAGGGTTTTACTGGGTAAAACTAATCCATGTTGTACTCCCCAATGCCGAAACTATTTATCTGCTTAAATTGTTGAATGCTATTTGCGCTTCAATTACTGCCTTCATATTTTTCAGGCTACTCCGACTTATGGGAGTTGAAGCATTACGAACAGCGGCCCTTACCATTGCAGCTGGTCTAAGCTGGGGGTTTCTCCGGTTTTCAATTGAAAACGAAACCTACATCATCCCCATTATGCTATCGGTTGGTGCAAGCTACCTTTACCTTAAAGCCGAATACACCCAAAAATCATCCTCCTTGATTTGTTCTGGACTTATGGCGGCTTTGGCCTGTCTTTACCATCAGGTAATGTTTTTTTGGTGGCTTGCGCTTGCTATCGCATCAATATCAACATTAAATCGTAAAAATTTTCAACCAATACTATTCCTGGTTCCAGCTGCAGTTGTTCCTACTGCCTACATTCTTGCTATGGTATCGGAAGGAATCAATTTTAATTTAGCCAACTTGTTCCACTACGCATTTCATGACTATCATACGGGGAATGCTTCAATTGAATTGAATTTAACCATTCTTTGGATGGGAATTATCAATCTTTTTAGAACCTTCTTTCAAATTCATGGGTATTTCCATTTTATCATTACCCAGTCATGGCTTTGGTGGATTCCTTTTGCAACATCGGTGATAGTAATTATAATTTTGATAATAGAACTGTTAAGGCACACAAAGCCAATTAAACTCGAAAGGTTCCAGGTGATTCACCTATGGGCATTGCTATTGCAAGCTGGGTTTGCATTTTTAGCGGGAGGAAATGCCGAATTCATGGCAATGATTCCATTCCTTGCAATAATCCCGACAGCTGGTTTAGTAACAAATCGTAGTACGGCTATATGGTTGGTTATTTCAGTAATAGTATGGAACTTATCGTTTGGGATTTTACCACAAAAAATATATACTGCCGATAGCTCCGATTTAGTTTTAAAATCGATTATGCAAAATACCAATGAAAGGAATGCCTATATCCTGACTGATGCCCCAAAAGTTATCAATCGGCTCGAATATCATCAACTTCAAAAACCTTTAATTGTTAAGGAAGATACCATTCAATCGCAAAACATTACGGCCATTATCGATGGTTTATTTGCTCATGGTTACCAAGTTTACACCAACTGTATGTTTTACCCCAAGATCACCTCAAGGGCAACAATCGTAAAATCAAACTCTATTGATTGGGGCAAACTGATAGGTTACAAAATAATCCTAACCGACTCGGTTACAACCCCAAGTGGTAAAGTTTACCTGACAAAAATCTCAAAGTAAGGTATTAGTAGCCGCTCCCGTAAGTTTTGAAGCTGCCCATGATGAAAATTTCTTTAGGCGTAACGCTAAGCACCGGTATTGGGCTTTTGCTAAGCATCTGTTGGGCTTGGCTACCAAGAACAAAATCGCTGAGAGCAATGTTTTGCTCGGTCATGATGCTAATAAGGTCGGCGTTCACATCAAGGGCATACTCAATGGTTATATCGGTGATATTATCGCCACGCAGGCTCGCCTTTTGAAAACGCACCTCATGCTCCTTCAGGTAGCTGCAAACCTGTTTGGTATAGGCATTTAGCTTAAGGTCTATTTCATCGGTTTGCATGGTTGCCACAGCAATTACGTGTACCTCGGCATCGAAAGCCTTTGCAATCTCAGTAGTAATGGGAACTTTCTGACGGGTATCGGCAGTAACGTCGATAGGCAAGATTATTTTTTGGATATCGCGCGGCATGGCACCATGCCTTATGGTTATTACCGGACATTGCGTAGCCGAAATAATCCTAAAGGCATTACTGCCAATAAAAAACTCCTCAAAACCAGAGGCTCCATGAGTAGAGCAAACAATGGCTGAATCCTCAAAGGCATGAGCCTGGTTAACCACCTCACGGTAAATCTTACCCTTTTTAATGATATAGGACAGATTGGCACTGTTTGACATCTTGGTAGAATACTCCTCCACCAAGGCCTCCAGCCTTTTTTCAATCTTTTTAAACTCCTCCTCGAACTGCCCTGGCGTTAAATCGGTAGGGTATTTTTGCACATGCACCATTTGTACCATGCTGTCGAACCTATTGGCAAAAATGATTGCCAGTCTTAACCCGTTTAACGATTCCTTTGAAAAATCGATAGGCACTATAATATGTTTCATGGCTTTGGTGGTTGGTTTTAAGCAAATCTAACTAAAAATTGAATATCATTTCAAGTTCAGCTTGTTAAAATGATAATTTATTAGAGCGTTTTTATTCTATTTAACCTTAATAAACAGAAGTTTACACAAAACTCGTATAACTTAGCGAACATTCAAACACCTTGTAAAACACGTGTAACCATGACTCGTAAGCGGATTGGCCTTTGGGTATTGTTTTTTTCGGTTGCTGTAGTTGCCATATCAATGGCTAAAAGGCCTACCAGCAGGGAGTTTTCGGATAAGACAAAACCCGCTAAGGGTACAGCCATAATCATCACAGGCGCAGCAGCAAAAATAGCACAGGAGGCAGCTTTACTCGAAAGCCTTTACGAGCGTGGCGAACTTAACGATGTTGTTTTCATTTCAGGGGCAAGTTCAGGGGCGCTTAATGCTGTTATGCTAAACGCAGTGCTCGAGAAAAAACTTACCTGGAAAGAGTATCGCGAGTTTTTTGGCGATATTAAAAACGATAATGTTTTCAGAATCGATAAAAAGGGGTTACCGGTTAGCAACGAGCCGTTACGAAAACTGCTGGAAGAAATTGTGGTTAACCGGCTAGGATATAAAACCTTGGCCGACTTGCCAATACCAACAGCCATTTCAGTAGTAAGCCTACGACCCTCGCCTTTAAGTGAAGGTACCTACCGGTTCTGCAACCGTAAAATCAACCGCGAAAGCGATTCAACCCTAAACCTTGTGGACGTATTAATGGCATCAACGGCCTACCCTCTTGTTTTTCCCCCATCCAGAATTAACGGCATAAAAACCATTCCCGATATTCCATACTACGATGGTGGTATTGGCGACGACCGTGTTCCCTTTCAGGCTTTGATAGATTTTGAGAAGTACCGGCAACAACCCGTTGAGCGGGTAATAATAATTTCGCGCAAGCGCGATGCCGACATGACCCTTGCCGATGAACTCAAACCGTTTGGGTATGAGCTAAAAACTAAAATTAACAACGGTTTATCGCCCGATGTGCTTACCTCGATGGGCTTTTGGCGCAGACTTGAACATCTGAATAAGCGTTACCCCGAACTGGCAAGTAAAACATGGGTATTTGTACCCGATTACGATTACAGCTTTCCCATGTTCGATTTTAACAACCTTAACGAACAATATGAGCTAACCTACCGATGGGCACAGTTAAACTCGCCCGTTAAGCTTAATGATTTCCTGAAACGAAAACCCAAACTGATTAAACCCTAAAAAATGTTATTTTTGCCAAAAATTTAGGAAGATGGATATTGTACTTAGCGGAATCCGCTCAACCGGAAAACTTCACCTTGGCAATTACTTTGGAGCCCTGCGCAACTTTGTTCGCATGCAGCACGAGAATAAATGCTTCTTTTTTATTGCCGATTACCATTCGCTTACCACCCACCCCACCCCCGAGGATTTGCACGGCTCAGTAAAACAGGTGCTTGCCGAATACTTGGCCTGCGGCCTTGACCCCGAAGTGGCTACACTATACATACAAAGCGACGTACCACAAATTCCGGAACTATATCTTTTGCTTAATATGAATGCCTACAAGGGCGAACTTGAGCGATGCACATCGTTTAAGGAAAAAGTTCGCAAGCAGCCCGATAACATAAATGCAGGGCTACTTACCTACCCCACCCTAATGGCTGCCGATATACTTATTCACAAGGCAACCAAGGTACCCGTGGGCAAAGACCAGGAACAACACCTGGAAATGACCCGCACCTTTGCTAACCGATTCAACAGGATGTATAAGGTTGACTACTTCCCTGAACCGGTTGCCTTTAACTTTGGCGAAGACTTGGTGAAAATCCCTGGCCTCGATGGCTCAGGTAAAATGGGTAAGTCCGAAGGGAATGCCATATACCTTTCCGATGACCCGGAAACCATCCGAAAAAAGGTAATGAAGGCCGTTACCGATTCAGGCCCAACCCAACCAAATCAACCCAAGCCTGAGGCCATCCAGAACCTATTTACCATTATGAAAGCGGTTTCTTCTCCCGATACTCTACAGTACTTTGAGGACAAGTACAATACCTGTGAGATTCGCTACGGCGATATGAAGAAGCAGCTGGCCGAGGACATAATCACTTTTACAACACCAATCCGCGAGCGGATTGAGGCTATACTTGCCGATAACGATTACCTAAGAAAAGTAGCCCTAATGGGAGCTGAAAAAGCCCGCGAAAGCGCCTCAAAAACCATTCGCGATGTAAGGCACATTATTGGATTCCGAGAGTTTTAAAAAAGATGAAATAAGGAGGGTGTTGCTTTGCTCAACACCCTTTTCTGTAAAATTCCTTGCCAACCCTATCGATGTGCTCTTTTAGTTCAGGTGTTGAAATGGAATTATAGTTAACTACATCAACATGGTAGGGAATAGAAATTCCCTCGTTTAGGATACCTGCTATGTCAAGGATTACTTTACTATTTAAGCTCTTACCAATCAAAGCAAGGTCAATGTCGCTCCCGTTTTTGTAATTCCCTTTAGCCCTACTCCCAAAAATAATTGTAGCTTCTACCTCAGGGTAACTTTTTAAAACTTCAATTATCAGTAAATAACTCTTCTCGGATATACCAAATGTTTCCATTACCTAAGTTCCTTTAATTTAGTGTAGAGCTGCTCAATACCATGAATAAATTCATCGCGCACCAACTGGAACGATTGATTTGCAGTAAATTCATCGTAGGTATGCGACATTTGGTTCCGTTTTTCCAGCATTTCGATCCAAAGGTCACCATCCTGAATAAGATCGTTCTTAAATGCTTCCTTTATGGTATCGCGTGGGAATCTTACCTCAACACCCATTTCCTGAAGGTAATCCTTAAGTGTCTTCCACCCAAGTTCAAAAGTAAACTCAAAGTAATGTATAACTCCGGATTTCTCCAGTTCGGATAGATTATTTTTTCTTAAAGCATCTTTTAAAAGTAAAAACGCTTTTTCAAAGTTGACAAAACTTTGATTCCTCCTAAAATCCAATTCTGGGTGATTTTAAATATAAATTTCAAAATAGATACTTAATCGAAACTCTACTCCAGTTCCCAATCGAACCCATCCTTGCGGTCGCGAACAATTACGCCAAGTTTAGACAGCTCATCGCGAATCCGGTCGGATGTGGCAAAGTCCTTGCGCTGCTTTGCCTCCAGGCGCATATTCAGCAGCATTTCAACCAGCTTTGCTGTTAGCTCGGCATGTTTTGATCCCGATGTATGCTCATCAATAAGTCCAAGGATATCAAAGATAACCGTTCTAAAGAACGATTTTAGCTCATGTAAATCGGCCTCGCTAATGGTTTCCTTACCTTCGGCAAGCAGGTTAATCTGTCGAACCCAGTCGAAGAGGACAGCAATGGCAACCGGGCTGTTAAGGTCGTCGTTCAGGGCCTCGTAAACCTTTTCCTTAAGCAAATCAACCTTTACACTCGATGTAGCCGAAGGCTTAATGCGATCGAGCTGGCGGTTTGCCGCCATAAGGCGGGCAAGGCCCTTATCGGCAGCCTGTAGCGCTTCGTTCGAGAAATCGAGAGTGGAACGGTACTGAGCCTGAAGCATAAAAAACCTTATGGTCATTGGGCTATAGGCTTGCTCGAGTAACCTATGTGAACCGGTGAAAAGTTCCTCAAGTGTGATGAAATTCCCCAGCGACTTGCCCATCTTCTGGCCATTAATGGTAATCATGTTGTTGTGCATCCAGTACCTCACAGCCTGCTTACCGTTAGCAGCAACACTTTGGGCAATTTCGCATTCATGGTGCGGGAAAAGTAAATCCATGCCACCCCCATGAATATCGAAAGGTTCGCCAAGGTACTTGGTACTCATGGCCGAACATTCTAGGTGCCACCCGGGAAAGCCTTCGCTCCACGGCGAGGGCCAACGCATAATATGCTGCGGCGATGCCTTCTTCCAAAGCGCAAAATCGAATGGGTTCTGCTTTTCGTCCTGTCCATCGAGCTGACGGGTATTAGCCATTAAATCGTCAATATTACGACCAGAGAGTATGCCGTAGTTATGCTTTTTGTTGTATTTAACCACATCAAAATATATGGAACCATTCCGCTCGTAAGCAAAACCGTTATCAATGATTTTCTTAACCAGCTCAATCTGCTCAATAACATGCCCCGAAGCCCTGGGCTCAATGCTAGGAGACAATACGTTCAGCAGCTTCATGGCACTGTGATACCTATCGGTGTAGTACTGAACCACCTCCATGGGTTCAAGCTGCTCAAGCCTAGCTTTTTTGGCTATCTTATCCTCACCCTCATCGGCATCGTTCTCCAAATGGCCTACATCGGTTATATTCCTTACATAACGAACCTTATACCCTAAATGGTTCAGATATCGGAATAGCAGATCAAATGTGATTGCTGGCCGGGCATGGCCCAGGTGCGGATCGCCATAAACGGTAGGTCCGCAAACATACAAACCAACATGAGGCGGGTTAAGCGGCTCAAAAACTTCTTTTTTGCGGGTAAGTGTATTGTAAATAGCTATTTGGTTCATATAAAACTAGTAAGATTTATTAAGACAAAAATTGCAGAGAATTATTTAATTGCCCTAAACTAAAGGCAACATCGGAAAAAGTGATGTATGTAATTTGCTCGTTTCATGATTTGCAAAAGTAATGATTTTTAGATTTTTCATGAAGAAGTCTGGAATCAGAAATCGGGAGACCATGGCCAAGGGCCGGATTAGCCCCGCTTTAACGTGCTTTAACTTCCATTAACCTCCCCGTATTCCATATTCTTTCGTTTAACGATTTAAGGCTAACGAACCTCCATTAATTACCTTTAACCATCGCCCTCCATTTTGATTTTTCAGCATTTTGTATTAGGTTTGATAAATTTTAGGAGTATGAACCAGCTTGTGCGGTATATAATAATTGGTTTTGTTGTTGCTCTGGTTGCCTTTTTGGTATGGTACTTTTCATCAATAGTAGCCTACATACTGATATCGGCTGTGCTCAGCCTGATGGGTAAGCCCATTGTCGATTTTATATCATCAATCAGAATCAGAAACTGGTCACCACCCCGTTTTGTGGGAGCCACCATTGCCCTCGTTGCAATATGGATACTTTTCATAGCATTCTTTAGGGTGATGATTCCGCTTGTAATTGCACAATTCAACGAGTTAGGGTCAATTGATGTGCAAAGCCTTGTTACCTCATTTGCCGAGCCAATTAATTCCATTCAACAATTCATTCAAAACTACTTGCCCGCAAGTGCCCAAGGATTTGTTCTGCAGGATTTTTTGATAAGCAAAATTTCGGGCATTTTTACGGTTTCAATGATTACGAATGCTTTTTCATCTACGGCTAACCTGTTAATCAGCCTAGTTATTGCCTTGTTTTCCATAAGCTTCATAACTTTCTTTTTCCTTAAGGACGACACGCTCTTTTTTAAAAGCGTAATTCTGCTATTCCCCGAGAAATATGAAGCGCAAATAACCCGTGCACTAGTAAGCATAAACAAACTGCTGCGCCGCTATTTTGTGGGTATAGTAATTGAGAGTACTGCCATAATGGTGCTCGATACCATTGGGCTTACCATTATCGGCGTTCGATTTCAAACATCAGTGGTTGTTGGCTTAATTGCAGGTATAATGAATGTTGTGCCTTATGTTGGGCCACTCACGGGTACGGTACTTGGTACGCTGATTGTTATGGCCACTCAACTTCACGCAGGACTCACGTCCGATATGTTTACGTTCACAATACTAGTTATTTCGGTATTCTTAATTACCCAGCTTATCGACAATGTTGTATTTCAACCATTAATTTACGGGAACAGTGTAAAGGCTCATCCCCTTGAAATTTTCATTGTTCTTCTCGTTGCTGGAAGTGTTGCCGGAATTCTCGGAATGTTGCTTGCCATACCCAGCTATACAGTAATTCGTGTTTTTGCAAAGGAATTTTTTAATAACTTTAGGGTTGTTCAAAAATTAACCGAAAAGATATAAACCGAATATCGATTTTGCTTAATTTTACCTGATAAACCATGCCGGCAATGATTAAAGATATTACCTCAACAGCAGCAACCATTGCAATTGCAATGCTTTTACCATGCCTAAGCTTTTCACAAAATTTTGAAGCCGATTCGGTTTTCACATGGCAACTAGTTGAAACAAACAACATCGGAAGCCAATCAACCCTAAAGTTTATACCCAGAGCAGGCGTAACACCAACAGGTTGGGATTTTGGGGACTCCAACACATCGACCGAGGTTTCGCCCACTCACACATACTCCTACACAAGCTGGGACGATAGTGTAACCGTTACCCTAAACTACACCCTGAATGGCGAAAGCCTTTCGCACTCGCGTGAAATTCCGGTAAGTCCTGCCTTCTTTTTTGTTTTCCCTGATAGGAATTTAGGCCGACTTGCCTCGTACAAGCGCATTTTCCTTAATGCATACCGAATACCCAACCACCCCGATAGCCTGGGAAACCTCCGTTTCACCTGGACGGTTGATGGTAGCCCTTTGGCCGGAAACGCTTTCGACGATGTAGCACTCGAACAGTGGCCAAACATTTACTATACCTTTACCACTGCAGGGTTACATCAGGTAAAGCTTGATGTGCGTAATTCAAACAGCGGACAAACAGCTGAGTTCACTCAAACAATAAGAGTCCTGCCCGACTTTACTAGCGGAAAGGTTCCGCTTGAAAACATCCCCAACGTGTTTACCCCTAACACCGACGGGGTAAATGATAACTTCATTGTACCCACAAGCGGTACCGCATGGTTCGATTTTCGCATATTTTCGCGTTCCGGTGGGTTAATATACAAAGCAGAATCGAGTGTTTTGGTTTGGGATGGTAAGAATAATCAGGGAACCGATATGCCCGAAGGGGTTTACTACTACGTTATTGAAGACCTTTCAGGGCAGTATGAAAGTGCCAAAGGTTTTGTATACCTTTTTAGGGGAAAGAAGTAAGGTACATGAAAAGATTTTCACATTCCATACTGTTAACTGCGCTTTTACTTACCTCGTGCAATAACATTGTATTTGACAAGCCTCAGCCTGTCGGTGGGCAAAGTATCAGTAACCTAAACAACGCATTCCCGGGAATTTTTATCAGCTCCGATAACGACACGCTAACTATCACTAAGAATACAATATCGCTTGGCAGTGGAAACAAATTCACAGTAACCGGAACCCTAGGGAAAAACCTTGATGTTAGGGAATATTCCAATGGGTTTGTGGTTAACCTTTCCGATAGCGTCAAGGGTCGATTGGTGTGGATTGCGTACATTTTTAAGTTAAGCAACGATTCACTTTTTATTAGCTTTTCCGATTTCGACCCAAACAAGCTTGCAGAGGTTGAAAAGGAAATAGGCAACATAGTGCCATACGAGAAAATTAATGACGAAAACAAAGAGAACTCGAAGATTATCCTAAAACCTAGGAATTCGCTAGAGTTTGACAAACTTGTTAACGCAGGAATTTTCAACAAAACCGTCTCGATGAGGATGGAAAAACAAAAGCCCTAAGGGGCTTACTGTTCTACCCACATGAACCAAACCTTTTGGTCGATATAGGGGATGCCATTTTTATCGCATACCCGCATGGTGTGGCCGGTACCGCCCGTTTTGGGTTTAACTAAATCATCGTAAAAAATGGCCAAAGTTGCAGGCTGCAACTTAGAGGTACCCACCACCTTTATGGTATCGCGGAGCAAGTATCGAGCTTTTACTGTAAGCGCATTATCGCCTGCCTTTAAAAATCCATCGATTAGCGGGGCTACGCTGCTGCTATTTTTGGTATGAAAGATAACATCGGGCTCGCTGGCCAAATCAACATCGTCGAGCGCAATGGTTTGATGCCCAATGCTGCTTTTGCGCCTGTGGCCAGGGTATGGGGTGATAATCTGCAAACGCGAGGGGTCAACCTGAGCAACACCCTGCGAGAAGTAATAATCGGCTCCCTTGGCGTTTCCGCTCCGAAAAAGAATATATTTAGTGCTGCCAGCAAGCAACTTACCAACCTCAATTAGCTTTTGCTGGTCGGCAGGTAAAACGGCACGTTTACCCTCAAGGAGGATAACCGTGCCGGGTTTATCGTAAGTTTCAATTATATGTCCAATGGTAAGCATTTCAAGCTCTACCCTCTATAGCTAATCCACTTAATCATCTCCTTCCAGGTGTACTTTTTACCGTACATCAGTATGCCCACCCTGTATATCTTGGCGGCTAGCCAGGTAATAAGTATAAATGTACCCACAAGTAGTGTGGCCGAGAGGGCTAACTGCCATGCTGGAACACCAAAAGGTAAACGGGTAAGCATTATTACGGGTGAAGTAAAGGGTATCATTGAGAACCAGAAAGCCAACGGCCCATCTGGCGACTTGATTCCGCTAATCATAACAATAATTGCTAAAATTAGCGGCAAGGTAATTGGCAGGGTAAGCTGCTGGGTATCGGTAATGCTCTCAACTGCCGAACCAACGGCTGCAAACATGGCAGCGTAAAGTAGATAACCAAAGAGGAAGTAGAAAATAAATCCACCGATGAGTAAAGGAAAGTTCTGGTTCTTAAGGGCTGTTAGAAAACTCATCCCCTTACTGTTAGCAGCTGCAGTTGCCTGTTCCTGAACCTGTGCCATTTGGGGGTCGGCCTGAGCCATGGCCTGAACCTGCTCGGTGGCTGGCTTTGCAGTCATTTTACTGCTTATGATGTTGATACCAGCCCCGGCAAGAGCGGCGGTCATTACTACCCAAATCAATATTTGTAAAAGGCTCACTGAGGCCATTCCAAAAATTTTGCCTGCCATCATCTGGAATGGCTTAACCGATGAAATGATTACCTCAACCACGCGGTTCGTTTTCTCCTCAATTACACCCTGCATAACCTGGTTACCGGTAATAAGCACCATCATGTACATCATAAAGCTCATGATGTAAGCAATTGCCATGGCTATAAGGGTATTGCTCTCCTTTTCCTCGCCCGTTTGGCTCACCTTTATCGATTTTATTGAGATACTGGTTTTTACATCGGCAAGTATCTTGTCAAGGTTCTCGATATTGTAAGTTTTAAGCTTGCGTGCCTCAATTTCCTTTTCTAAAGTATTCTCCAGGTGCTGCATAACATCAATGGCAGGCTGTTTCTGGGAGTAAATGGTGAAAGAGGCCTGGTTAGGAGTGGAGGTAGAGTCAATCACCAGTAAGGCATAATAGCCTGTTTCACCTAAATTTTCCTTAACCTTTTCGGCAGGCGTATCGGTTACATAGGCCATTTTAATATACTCAGTTGACGGAATTACATCAATAAACTGTTTGGTATTATCAACCACGGCTACGGTTCTAACCTCGGTAACCTCAAGCGAAGCCAGGTAGCTTGGAAGTATGGCAATGGCCGCAAAAAATATTGGCGAGAGCAGGGTGGTTATGATAAACGATTTTTTCCTGACCCTGGTCATGAACTCGCGCTGCATTATTAGAAATATCTTGTTCATACAATTTTCTAGTTTATGTTTTTAACCTAACTGATAACTAAACCGTGCTTTTGGTTGTACTCCTGCACTACCTGAATAAAAATATCGTGCATGCTTGGCACAATGGGGTTGAAGGAAACAATTTCAACTGCTGGAATCAGTTCCTGCAAAAGTTTATTGGCATCCGATTGCGATTTCAACCTAACCTGAGCTTTAGGCAGGGAGTTATCGGTATCAATCTTCAACAGTTCAAACCTGTCCTCAACCTTTTGCCTTAGCGCCTCAGCATTGCCACGGAAAGCTAATTCGAAAACATTGCTACCGTAGCTCTGTCGCACCTCATCAATTTGTCCGCTCAAGATATTCCGCGACTTGTTGATTAGGGTGATATGGTCGCAAAGCTCCTCAACCGATGCCATGTTGTGGGTTGAAAAGATGATGGTTGTGCCCTTGCGCTTCAGCTCAAGTATTTCGTCCTTCACAAGTTGTACGTTAATGGGGTCGAATCCGCTAAATGGCTCATCAAAAATAAGCAGCTCCGGCTCATGGATAACCGTAACCATAAACTGAACCTTTTGAGCCATACCCTTTGAGAGCTCCTCAATTTTTTTATCCCACCAGGCCTGTATCTCAAATTTCTCAAACCAAAACTTCAGCCGTTTCATGGCCTCAGCACGGCTAAGACCCTTGAGCTGGGCAAGGAACAGGGCTTGCTCACCCACCTTCATCTTCTTGTAAAGTCCTCTTTCCTCGGGTAGGTAACCAATGCGGTAAATATCGTTAGGTTGCATGTGGCGACCATCAAAGAGAACCTCGCCCTTATCGGGGCCAGTAATCTGGTTAATGATACGGATAAGGGTAGTCTTACCCGCACCGTTTGGCCCCAAAAGGCCGTAGATACTACCCTTTGGTACCGAGATGCTTACATCGTTTAGCGCTAAATGGTTGGAATAGCGTTTTTCTATCCCTTTGGTTTCTAATAAGTACATCGCTTCTTCAACTATTTTATAGTTAGTGGATTCATTTTAAATCGTAAAGATATAAAGTTGCCAACGTCCTACAAATAATAAGAAGGAAAAATTCTTTTAAAAACTATATTCCGATTCTTTTTCTAATTCCCTTTCAAGGCAATAAAACACTGTTCGGCTTCATAATATGTAGAGCTTTAGTCAATTGTCCAGTATACTATTGTCCTCATTTTTACCGTTCTTAGTACTGAATCAAACAAAGAATTCAGTAAATTGCACACTTCAAACCAATTATGTTACCCATATGAAAGCACAGGGTTTAGTAAGCATAGCTATTACGATTACGGTTGCCTCATTGCTGGTATCGTGCGATGGTTCAAGCAAGAAAAAGATTGAGCTGCTCACTAAGGAAAACGAAGCCTTACGCAACGAGGCAAGGATGAAAGATTCTACCATAAATCAGTTCTTCGCCTTTATGGGCGAGATTGAGCAAAACCTCAGCGTTATTAAGCAAAAGGAGCAAACCATAAGCAAGAATGCCATTGCTGGCAGCGAGCTTAAACCCGATATTCGCCAGCAAATTGACGAGGATATTCAAACCATTAACATGTTGATGGACAAAAACCGCCAAACCATTGCGGCACTCCGAAAAAAGCTAAAAGAAGCCAACCTTAAGGTGGCAGAGTTTGAACGAATGATTGCCAATGTTACCCAACAGCTTGAGGAAAAAGAGCATGAGATTGAACAACTTAAGGAGAACCTCACCCAACTAAACTTTACGGTAACCCAGCTAAATGCTCGTATCGATACGCTAATGGAGGAAAAGGTTGAGATGAGTGTAAAAATTCAAAGCCAAACCGAGCAGCTCAACACGGCCTGGTATGCCATTGGCACAAGGCGGGAGCTAATTGATAACAAGGTTATCGACAAAACCGGCGGTTTCCTAGGGCTTGGCAAATCGAGCAAAATGAAAGCGGAATTTAATCAGAGCTACTTTGTGCGTATCGATATTACTAAAACCGTAAGCATCCCCCTTTCGTCCAAAAAAGTGACTATTGTTACAACACATCCCAAAGAGTCGTACACCCTAACAACCAACGAAAAGGGAATAACTGAAGAGCTTAAAATTACCGATGCCCAAAAATTCTGGTCGGTTTCAAAGTATTTGGTCATTGAGGTGGAGTAGCGTTTTTTCCGTTGAACAAGGAAAAGGAATTAAACCCAAAATCCACAATAATTTGTAATATTGTGCCCCGTATACTTTTTGGGGCTAATATCCGTTTTTGTAATGCAAAATTATTTTGATTTGATAAAGTCTATTTACAACCGGTTGCTGCTCCTGCTGAGCATTGTTTTGTTTTTAGGAGTATGGTCGTGCTCAACACAAAAGAATACACTTGTGAGCAGGAATTACCATAATCTAACCTCATATTACAATTACTACTACAACGCCTACGATAGCTACAAAAGCGGAATTAATAAAGCCGATAAAGGGATAGGCTACAACTATACCCTACCATTACCTGTTTTGCTGATTGGCGAAAGCCAAGTGCCCGGAATTGTTTCAGGCGATATGGAACGCACGTTAAATAAGTGTACCATGCTGCTGGCACGGCACTCAATAACCGTAAAACCGGCACGTAAAAAGAACACCTTAAGCCCTAAGGAAAAGGATTTCATGAGCCTTAACGAGTTTGTTAAATGGGCAAGGGAATCGTGGTTGCTGGTAGGTAAAGCCCATACATGGAAACAGGACCTGGCCAAAGCCCGCTCTACATTTGAGCTTGTCATAAGGCAGTTTCCCGGATTACCCATATGGTTTGAGGCACAGGTTTGGCTAGCGCGGGTTGCAATTCTGGAGGGCGATTATGTCGATGCTCAGGATAGGCTAAAATCGGTTGAGAGCAACCGTAGGCGCCCCCGTACCAAGGAGTTTAACCATCTACTTTCATCAACCTGGGCATACTACTACCAAAAACAGCAACAACCTGAGGCAATGCTCCCACACCTTAGGAAATCCATTGAGCTAGCCCCCAAAAGAAACGATAGAATCAGGTACACCTACATTCTTGCCCAGGTACTACAGCAAGTTGGGAAAAATGGCGAAGCCCTGGTTGCCTACCAAAAAGTTTTAAAGCTGAACCCAGCCTACGATATGGCCTTTAGCGCCCGTATCCAAATGATTGCGCTTAGCCAGAAACAGGGGGACGAGCTTAAGCGTGAGCTTATCAAGCTATCCAAGGACGTCAAAAACGCCGATTACCTTGACCAACTCTATTTTACGTTAGGGAATTTGGAGCAAAAGGATGGTAATATCGATAAGGCTATTGAGTACTATACCCTATCGGCAAAGTACAGTAAAAGCAACAGCAACCAAAAGGGAATGTCGTATTTGGTGTTGGCCGACTACTACTTTTCAAAGAACGACTATACCCGTGCTCAGGCATACTACGATAGCTCATACAACTCGTTGGATAATACCTACCCCGAGTTTGAACGGATTGAGCAAAAAGCAAAATTCCTTAACTCACTTGTTGGAAACATTACCACCATTAAAACCGAGGATAGCCTTTTAAGGGTTGCAGCCATGCCCAAGGAGGAGCGTGATGCGCTTATCAAAGCCATTATTGCCAACATTGAGGTTGAGGAGCAGCGTGCAAAGGCCATGGAGCAGGATGAGCGCAACCAGTCGCTGCTATACCAACAAACCCAGCGTTTCCGAACCGACAACACTCAGGAAGGCGGCAAATGGTATTTCTACAACCAGGCATCGTTAAGCTATGGGCAATCGGAGTTTCAAATGAAGTGGGGCAAGCGTAAGCTCGAGGATAACTGGCGCCGAAAGAACAAACGGGTACTCTCAAGCGATGAGGTTACCGTGGCTGGAACTGGCGCAACAACCGGGCAAGAGCCCCAAAAGCAGCTATCGCCTAAAACACCCGAGTACTACCTGGTAAACCTACCATTTAGCGATTCGCTTAAACAGCTTTCAATTGAAAAGGTTAAAAATGCCATGCTCCGGGTTGCCGAGATTTACGAGGTAAACCTTTCCGATTACAATGAGGCTAAAGCGGCTTACCTGAAACTTGCCCAACGATTTGCCGACCAAGAAATTGCAGCAAATGCTTACTACAGGCTATACCGAATGTCCTCACAGTATAACCGCCAGGATGATGCAGCCCAGTTCCGTAATACCCTAATTACAAACTACCCTAAAAGTCCCTATGCCATTCTCCTCTCCAACCCAGTCTATTTTGAGCAGCTGAGCAGGCAGCAGAACGAGGGTGAAGAAATTTACCAAAAGGCTTACGAGTTTTATGCTAAAGGTCAACATACCGATGCCCTTAGCGTTTTACGAAGCGGCATGACAAAGGTTAAAAACACACCACTTGAACCAAAATTCTTACTGCTTGAAGCGCTTTGCCAGGCAAAAACAGCCGAGCTAAAGGTTTTCAAAAGTTCACTTTCGAACCTTGCCACTACCTTCCCAAAAACCGACGAGGGACAGTTGGCCGAAGTTATGCTGAAGCAGGTTGAGCAACGGGAACTGCAACTGGTTTCGGGACAAACCGATTTGGATTTAGCACCAGTAACCGCTCAACCCGAAACCCAATCGTCAATTTATACATCGGCCGAAGGCGAGCATATGTTTGTTCTTTTGGTGCCCAAACGGTCAAATATCAATCAAACCAAATTCAATATCATCTCATTCAATGTTGATGAATTCATTGAGGCCGACCTCAATGTTACCAATCAACCTTTCAACGATTACATTGAGATGATTACCTGTACAGGTTTAAAGGATAAGCAAACGGCCATTAAGTACTTTAAAATGATAAGCAAGGAACCAAAAGTCTTTGCAGGTCTTAAGCCTACAGATTATCAGCTGTTTGTAATAAGCATCGACAACTTTGCACGCTTTTCGGGCGATAAATCGATTCCCGACTACCTGAACTTTTTTAAGGCAAACTATAAAACAGAGTAGAACAATGCAGCCCACCATTCTTTGGGTAGACGATGAGATTGATTTGCTCCGCCCGCATATCATCTTTCTGGAGCAAAAGGGTTACCACGTTCTTACCGCCAGCAACGGACACGATGCCATTGAACTGGTAAGTCAAAACCCCATCGATTTGGTGTTCCTGGACGAAAACATGCCTGGAATAGGAGGTCTTGAAACATTACCAAAGATTAAAGCGATAAAACCGACACTGCCGGTGGTAATGGTAACCAAGAGCGAGGAAGAGAATATCATGGACATGGCGGTTGGTGCACAAATATCCGACTACCTTATTAAACCGGTTAACCCTAAGCAGGTTCTGCTGGTGGTAAAAAAGTTTGTCCATGGCAAGGAACTTGTATCGGAAAGGCAGCTTGCCGATTACCGCAATGAGTTTAGGTTGATTTCCGATTTGATAGCCACCGCTAAAAACCACTTGGACTGGACAGAAATATACCGAAAGCTTGCCATGTGGCAGGTAAAGCTATCGGACAACCCGGACTCAAGCCTAAAGCAAATGCTCGAGATGCAGTTTGAGGAAGCCAACCAGGTTTTTGGTAAATTTGTTAAGGCAAACTACCTGCAATGGTTCCAAACCAAAGGGGACAAACCCTTGCTATCGCCATCAGTATTAAAAAACAAGGTTTTCCCGTTAATTAGTTCAGGTAACAAGGTGCTGCTTTTAGTAATTGATAATTTCCGCTACGACCAATGGAAAATCATACAGCCCATTATAGCTGAAAGCTGGCAGGTTTATGCCGATGAAACCTATTTCAGCATTCTTCCTACCGCTACGCAGTATGCACGTAATGCCCTTTTCTCAGGCTTAATGCCACTAGAAATCCATAAAACTTACCCCGACCTGTGGGTTTTTGACGAAGAAGACGAGGGTAAAAATCTTTTTGAAAAGCAATTGCTTAGCGCTCAGCTGCAACGGATAGGCTTAAACACCAACTTTTCCTACATCAAAACCGATACCCTGAAGGGTATTTCCGGCGGAATTAATATCAAGGAGTTTTTAGGCAACAACCTTGCCGTGCTGGTTTACAACTTTGTGGATGTAATGTCGCATTCCCGTACCGACTCCGAGATGATGCGCGGCCTGGCAGCCGACGAATCGGCTTACCTGTCGCTTACCCGTTCATGGTTCTTACATTCCGACCTTAAAGAATTCCTTGACCAGGCTGCAGGCCTTGGCGCTCAGGTTGTGCTAACAACCGACCATGGCGCAATACGTGTTAAAAATCCTGTGAAAGTGGTTGGCGACAGAGCCACATCAACCAACCTTCGTTATAAGTTGGGTCGGAGTTTAAACTATAACCCCAAGGAAGTGTTTGAGGTTCGAAAACCAGAGGAAGCACATCTACCTAAACCCAACATTAGTTCATCGTTCATTTTTGCCCTGGCAAACGACTTTTTAGCCTACCCCAATAACTTTAACTACTACGCTTCGCACTACCGCGATACCTTTCAACACGGTGGTATCTCGCTGGAGGAAATGATTGTTCCGCTTGTAACCCTAAATCCGCAAAAAAGGTAGCATGATAACCATTGAACTTCAGACCATCGCTGCGATTGAAGATGTTGCACGCCAAATCATCAGTGCAACAAAGGGGAAAAACATTATATGTTTTTACGGCACAATGGGTGCCGGCAAAACAACCCTCATCAGGGCCATCTGTAAGGTGCTCGGCGTTGCCGATGTAGTTACCAGCCCTACTTTTGCGTTGGTTAACGAGTACACCAGTGCCAATGGCACACCCATTTACCATTTCGACTTTTACCGCATTAAACGCATTAATGAGGTTTACGATTTTGGGTACGAGGAGTACTTTTACAACCCCGATGCCCTATGCCTGGTTGAATGGCCTGAGTTAATTGAACAAATACTGCCCATTGATGGAGTTACCAACATTCACATTAACGTAAATACCGATGGCAGCCGAACATTACAAATATCGGCTTAACTATAACCTTAAACCTTTGTACTTCGTAAAAATCGTACATATTGCTTTTATACCCTAACACTTTTGTGCATAAGTTAATATGTGCTAACTTGCATTTTTAAAAAATAACGGGCATGAACAGTCCTAAATTTTCCGAGTTTCCCCATGCAAAGGGATTGCTAGTTCAGGAGGAACGCATTGAATATAAGAAGAAGTACAAGCAACTTATCATTGGAATACCCAAAGAGGTTGACCCCACCGAGAGCCGAATTCCGTTAACCCCTGAAGCAGTAGAAATACTGATTCAAAGCGGGCATCAAATCATCATTGAGAAGGATGCCGGGCGACAGGCCAACTATTCCGATATGGAGTACAGCGAAAAGGGTGCACGCATAGCCGCTTCACCAACCGAGGTTTACCAAAGCGATATCATACTTAAGGTTTCACCACTTACCCCAAAGGAGTATGAGTACCTTCGTGAAAACCAATCGATACTCTCATCGCTACACCTGAACAACCATACCGGTGATTACCTTAAAAACCTTATACAAAAGCGTGTTACGGCCATTGCCTTTGAGAGCATCTCCGATACCGACGGCGAATTCCCGTTTGTTCGGGCCATGAGCTCCATTGCCGGTAGCACTTCGGTTCTTGTAGCAGCCGAATACCTTAGCAATGTGAACAAGGGTAAAGGGGTGATGCTGGGCGGGTTAACAGGCATTTCGCCCACCGAGGTGGTTATACTGGGGGCAGGCACTGCCGGTGAGTATGCTGCACGTGCCGCGCTAGGACTGGGAGCCACGGTAAAAATATTCGACAACTCCATCAAAAAGCTGATGGATATTCAAAATATCCTAGGGCAACGCCTTTTCACCTCAATATATCACAAGCAGGTGCTCGATAAGGTTCTTAAAACCGCTGATGTTGTAATTGGTACGTTAGCCCCCGAAGAAATCAACTTGAATTACCTGGTATCGGAGGACCAGGTCAGGTTAATGAAGCGGGGCGCAGTGATTATTGACCTTGGTATCGACCGTGGGGGATGTTTTGAAACCTCGGAGCTACGCGACCATAACAACCCCTCGTATGTTAAGCATGGTGTAATACACTACTGCGTACCCAACATTACTGCCCGTGTGGCTCGAACAGCTTCAATTGCCATGAGCAATGTTTTTGTTCCCCTGCTGCTTCAAATTGCACAAAGCGGCGGATTGCTCTCGCAGCTTAAGGAGGATAGCGGCTTACGCCATGGAGTTTACCTGTTCAACGGAATTCTCACGAACGAGTATCTGGGCAAGCTTTACGATATACCTTCGCGCGATATCAACCTGCTCATGGCTGCCTTTTAGCTCTACTGGGGAACAAAAAGGTAGGTGATACTACCCCGTTGCCGGGCAGTCCCCGAAATAGCAGTAAAGATACTGGCCATGGCCGCCTGAATGGCCGCCTGATTAATACATTCGTCGGTTACCGAGTTAGCCCTATCGATGCTGGCATCGGCAACCCGTCCATCGGGCTTCACCTCGATATTTACTACCACCTGTCCGCCAAGCTCGCACTTGTACGATGGCACAGGTAAATACAGGGCTTTTCGCCCTAAAAGGTAGTACGAAACCACGGTTGGCCCTTTATACTGTCCCTCTTTCGATTTGGGTACGCTCTTTTCAGGCGTGTTTGGAATGTTGGCTTCAATATCTTTTTGGGCTTGCTCGTAAAGCTGCCTATTCTGCTGCATGCGCTCGTACACCTGGTTGGCCTCGCGGTAAAGCTCATCGGCATCAATATTCTTTTCGTCGCTTAGCCCTGCATTCAAATCGGTTTTGGAGGCATCAACAGCAAAGTTACGGATGGCCTCAGCTTCGTACTCCGGTTTTAGCGCATCGGGCGGAAGCGTAGGCTCAAGCTTTTGCTGAACTATTTCCTCCTCCTTGGGCTCCTCAAACTCCATCTCAATGGTTGAGCCGTAGTACTCCTTGCGGGTTTCAATCTTTAGAACTAAAAAGACAATTACCAGAAGCAGATGCACCACAATGGTACTCAATATCCCAACCTTATGGTGGTTAACCCCCACCGTGATGGCTGTGTAGAACCTATCAATGGCATCCTCTATCTTTTGGGCAAAGGGCATTATGGAGGCAACTATACTGTTTACCTCACAAATATAGTTCCTTAGCCGGAAAAAAAGTTAGGCGTTTATGAAAATTAAAGTCCTTTTGATGATTTGCTATTTTTTTTTTAAATTCGTAAAATAATAGAGCGTTATTTTATAGCACCAATACATTTAAAAAATTAAAATAATTCTGAACAGTGTATTGAATATAAACTAATTGGAGCCAACATAAAAAAACAGACACCATGATACGACAGATTTTATTTTTTGCGATTCTGATTTTTGTTGCTGCTTGCGGACAAAATCAAATTACTAATGAGAAGTCAACAACACTAATTACTGATTTCGAAAAACCCGAAGGAGTTTCATTTAAAGTAAACGATGTTGAGATTGCTGATTCTTTACTCAAAACAGATCCAGCAAAACTTGTATTTGAAAGTAAAATTGGAAAAGAAATCTTATTCTTTCCTGAAGAACATACCAATTTTGGGCTTGTTAGCTGTCCTAACAATGGATTGATTCAAACCATACAAGAATGTTATGATAACCATAGACCATTAGTTTTAACTCCTGATATAATTTGGTTAGCAATTTGTCAAGGTGTTTCGATACATATTAACGAGCATTATGATTCACTTAAAGAAATTATATTTATTGAGGATAAGCCTGATAAAATTGCGATTAGAAATGACAGTTTAGAATATTCGGCGAAACATTGGAAAAATTTGATAGAATCTTTTGCCAATGAAACAAAGAAATATACCAATGATGATTTTTATTCTTTTTTTGTTTCTGAGTTTACAACTACTACTACAATTAACAAGACTGTTTATCAAATTACTTTATTAGAAAGTTATAAAAAAGGATTTGAATATATTGGAGATACTGGCTGTGGAATACCATCAATACTTATTTCTGGAGATAAGTCTGATTGGATGACTATACTGAAAAAACTGGACATGCTTGATAAGATCGGGCTTTCCAATTGGGCAAATAATCTAAAACCAATTATATCTGAATTCATTAACGCATCTGAAGGAAAACAAAATAAAGAGTTTTGGCAAAGTATCTATAAAAATGCAAGTGAATATAACGCTTTCTACATATCCGGTTGGATTATAAAGTTCTTCCCGTATATAAAAGAATTAGAATCAAAGGGTGTTTATGATGAAAAACGAGGAAAAACTAAAGTTGGAGAGATTTTTTTGCCTAATAAATTCATAGATGATGATAATTATTTACTTTCAACTTTATCAACTGATAATTTCCCATCAGGAATTGCAAAAGTTCCAGTAACTTGGAATAATCATTACAAAAACATCACTAAAAAGATTGAGGTTTACGCTGGATTTTTCGCTATTAAACAATATTCCGACAAAAGCCTTGAACCATTTATATCATGGGCTATTTGTGAAAAAGAGGGAAAAACACCAAATCATAAATTGGCTAAAAATAAGGGACGTAATTTGAAGCATCAATCTGATTATTGGTCGCCACATTTTGCAGAAACTCTCACCGATTCTGCGATTTATGATATTAAAAATTTTAAAACGCAAAGCACTAGTCTTGCTTATGTAAAATCTATAATTCTTGATTCGTTACAAAACAATACTACTTTCAATAGCACTGATTATTTAAACGATACAATTCAAATCGAGATATTGTCGAACGGAAAAACTAATAGAATATTCATGACAAAATCGACTAACAAGGAATTAACAGGCTATATTGAAGGACTTATTAAAAGGTTGCCTGAACCATGGTTTCCTGCATTAGCTCATCCGACTGATGTATTAGATTTATGGGATATTCCAGAAGAAGAAAATAAGATTAAGGTTCGTGCTAATAGTATTGTGAAAATTGGATTGTAAAATTGTAGCTGGCCTCAATACACGGTATAAAAAATTTGCCGGGATAGTAGGTTATTCAAGGATTGCAGCGCGCATCAACTTTTTGTGTAACTTAACAGGGAATCGTCCCCAATCGGTAACTTTTCATACAGCACCGTCAGTTGGCATTATAATGAACATGACTTACAATATAAATGAACAATGATTATGGGAAGATTGAATTACGCTAAAAATGGAACAACTATATTATTATTTTGTTGCTTTACTAGTTGTTTAAGTCAAGAAATATTATTAGTAGAAAAAGTCAAAGAATTAGTACCCCAATCAGCAATACCTTCGGAAACTCAAATTTTTGTTGGTGACTTGAATTGCGATGGAATAGAAGATATAGTTCTTCGTTTTAAAGTAATTAATGAACCGATAGAAAATGAACACTTTTATATACTTCTTGTGAAAAATAATGGAACGATAAAATTGCAGGAGAAAGACATCTTCAGTTTTGACAATAAAAATGGGATGGCCTTTGATACAGTTACAATTTCTAAAGATTGTGGATTCACCGTGATGTATTGCGGAAAAGAAAATACTATTGGCAGTTATAGAAAAATTTCATTCAGATACCACGCTGACGAACTAGGAAATCATTATTGGATATTAAACCGTGACGAAGAATTATTTCAACATAAAGTTTTTGCCCCTGCTCCCCAAGAGCCAATTGTAGTTATCCAAAGTGACATGAGAGGCATTGGTGGTGAATATTTTGGCAATATCAAGGAGAATCTCTACGATGTCATGCTGTGCATGAAAATTAAGAATTATATTCCTGATTCCACTTCTGAATGTAGAGCATATTCAGGTGATTTGAACCGCGATACCTTTGATGATATTATATTGCGATTCAAAATAAGAAATGAGTCGGAGAACAGAGAGCATTTTCATCTTTTTCTCGGTCAAAATAATGGAACATATAAACTTGTTGCAAAAAACGATTACCTTGAGTTAGATGGTGTTGATGGAACTGTTTTTGATAAAATTGTAATAAAAAATGGTTATTTTTCTCTTGAATATAGGGGATATGGGAACACTGGTGGCAGTTATGACATAATTACATTTAAATACTCTGAAACAGATAAAAACTGGTTGCTATACCGTGTAGGTTCAAAATTCGTTCACAGGTATTTTACAGAAGGAGAACCTACAGAAAATATAAGAACTCAAAAAGATTTTGGAAAGATACTATTTGAAGATTACAGATAAAGAAATGATAAAAATAACGCTTGCTAACATCGTGTATAAAACATTAGGGATTAAGTGATTAATCTCATATTTCTGCCCCGCATCAGCGTTTGTGTCGGCGGAAAGGAACGAAGCTCGCAATTCTTTACGTTTCATACACGTAACCGTTGGAACCTACCCGCCTGAAACAAACGTAAACTAAAAAGTAAGGAACTTACCCAAACATCTCCTTAACCTTGTGGAGGGCTTCCACAAGGCGGTCAATTTCGTCAAAGGTGTTGTAGAATGCGAGCGAGGCACGCACGGTGCCATCAATGCCGTAGTGGTCAATTACTGGTTGGGTGCAGTGGTTGCCGGTACGAACGGCTATGCCCATCTTATCGAGTATCATGCCGGTATCGTACGGATGGATTCCGTTGAGCAAGAACGATATAATGGCTGCCTTTTCCTGGGCGTTACCGTAAATGGTTAGCCCGTCAATCTCCTTTAGCTTTTGGGTAGCGTATTTTAGCAGCTTATCCTCGTAGGCAGTGGCAATATCGGGGTTAATGCCCATGTAGTACTCCAGTGCGGTGGCCAATCCGGCTGCGCCGATGTAGTTTGCCGTTCCGGCCTCGAACTTAAACGGTAACTCGTTAAAGGTGGTTTTCTTGAACGATACGGTTGCAATCATATCGCCGCCGCCCTGCCAGGGAACCATTCGGTCGAGCCACTCCTCCTTGCCATAAAGCACTCCAATTCCCGTTGGCCCATAAATCTTATGGCCCGAGAAGGCATAAAAGTCGGCATCGAGCTGCTGAACATCAATTTTGCCATGCTTTACTCCCTGAGCACCATCAACCAGTACGGGAACGTTTTGGCTGTGCGCTATGCGCACAATCTCGGCTATAGGGTTTACCGTTCCCAGAGTATTCGATACATGCGTTACAGCAATAATTCTGGTTTTAGGGGTGATAAGTTCAGGTAATTTGTCGAGCATAAGCTCGCCATTGTCGTTGAACGGAAGCACCCTCAGGGTAGCGCCCTTACGCTCGCAGAGCAGCTGCCAGGGCACAATGTTGGAGTGATGCTCCATTTCGGTAACCAGCACCTCATCGCCATGGCGGACAAACACCTCGCCAAAGGAGTAGGCCACAAGGTTGATTGATGCTGTAGTTCCAGATGTAAATATTATCTCGGATGTTTTCCGGGCATTCAGGAATTTCCGAACAAACTCGCGAGCGTTCTCATACTCGCGGGTCGATTCCTCGCTTAGCTTATGAACTCCACGGTGAATATTGGAGTTAATCTCCTTGTAGAAACGTTCAATGGTTTGCAGCACGCAGGTGGGTTTCTGCGTTGTGGCCCCGTTATCAAAGTAAACCAACGGCCGCCCGTAAACCTCACGTGATAGGATTGGGAAGTCAGAGCGACGGCTTAGTAGGTTGTTCGTTGTTCGTTGTTCGTTGTTCGTGTTAAACATCACTTTACTTTTTTTGCTAGTAATTAATAAAGCCGTTTATTAACATTTTGCAGTTTTGTAGCTTTTGATAAAGAGCATCATATTTTTATTAGTATCAACCTTAAAAATCTCTTTGCACAAAATAAGTTGAGTTTCAAGTTCAAAAATAGAACCTCTGGCAATAAAAAGGAACTGGATTGTTTCTTTTGAAGTGTTTCGCCCAATACCTTCAGCAATATTTGAAGGAATTGAGACAGCTGCGCGTCTCATTTGATGGGATATACCATATTCTTCATTTGATGGTAATCGCCTAGTGAAATGGTAAACTAATTTTGCCAATTCAATTGATGACTTCCAGATATCAAGTTCCTTATAGTCCATATTAAGGCTGTTATTTCGAGCAACGAACAACGAGCAACGAACAACAAACAACGAACTAATCCCATCAAAATTCCTTAAATACCCTAACCCTCCCTAACAGCAATGCATAGGGCAGTTGTGGCAGCGCGATAGCTCGCCGCGTAAGCGTTTGTTTACCATATCGTCGATGCGTTCCCGGAGGGTATCTATTGATATACGTTTAACTACATCGTGGGCAAAGCCGAACATGAGCAGCAGCTTAGCCTCGCGTTCGCCTATACCGCGGGCTCGCATATAGAAAAGCGCCTCCATATCGAGCTGTCCAACGGTGGCGCCGTGCGAGCATTTTACATCATCGGCATAAATCTCAAGTTGGGGTTTGGTGCTCATGCGGGCATCGGCTGTGAGCAGCAGGTTGTTGTTCGACTGGTAGGCCTGAGTTTTTTGGGCATCGCGCCTAACCATGATTTTACCGTTAAAGGCCCCGGTAGCCTGATCGTCGAGTATTCCCTTGTAGAGCTCATTGCTGGTGCAGTTTGGTACTGCATGGTCAATAAAGGTAAAGTTATCGGTATGCTGGGTGCGGTCAGTAAGGTACAGGCCGTAGAGCTGGGCATCGGCGCCCTCACCGGCAAGGGTAACAGCAAGGTTGTTGCGGATAAAACCACCGTGAAGCGAAAGTACGTTGGTAACCAAACGCGAATCGGCTTGCTGGTAAACATAGGTATGGGTTAGCTGAGCGGAATCGTTGTGCTCATTCTGCATTTTGACAAACTCAAGCTGAGCATTATTGCCCACAAAAATTTCGGTTACCACATTCGATAGGAATCGCTTAGGCGAAAGGGTATGGTCGCAAACAAGCACGTTTGCCTGGGCTCCCTCCTCAACTACAATCAAATTTCGATACTGAACCATCTGGTTGGTATCGGACATGAGCAGGTTGATAATCTGAATGGGCTTACTCTCAACCACATTACGGGGTACAAAGATAAAAACGCCATCCTGGGCAAAGGCTGTGTTCATGGCCACAAGACCATCGGATTGGTTTTCGGCAAGCGAGTTATATCGACCCTTAACCAAGTCGGGTAACCTGACAGCCGCCTCGGCTAAACTTCCATAAATAACGCCATTGGGCAAGGTGATTAGCTTTTCGCCTTTAGGCAGATAGAATCCGTTAAGCACTAATGCCAAATGGGTATCGAGTTCGGGAATATCGCATCGAAAAATATCATCTACATTAAACGCAATGCGCTTAGGTGCAAAATACTTTTCGTATTCGTAGTTGAAAAGCGGTTCAATCTTACTGTATTTATACTTTTCGTTTTTTTGTGAGGGAATTCCAAGCAGGTTGAAGTGCTTTAAAGCCTCTTGCCTGTGCTGATTAAGTATATCGGCACTTCCTCGGGTTATTAAATCGAGATTGTTCTGATACAGGTTAATCAACTCCTCACGTATGGATGTTGCTATTGTTTTATCGGACATATGGTTGCAGTTTTACCACCAAAGTGATTTAGGCGTTTTCGCCATTTTTAATCCAATCGTATCCCTTTTCTTCAAGTTCAAGGGCAAGTTCTTTCCCAGCGCTTTTAACAATGCGGCCATTGTAGAGGATATGCACATAATCGGGAACAATGTAATCGAGCAGGCGCTGGTAGTGGGTTATTACAATAACTGCATTATCGGGGCGTTTGAGTTTGTTGACCCCGTTAGCCACCACGCGAAGTGCGTCGATATCGAGTCCCGAGTCGGTTTCGTCGAGAATGGCCAACTTTGGTTCAAGCATGGCCATCTGGAAAATTTCGTTTTTCTTCTTTTCGCCACCGGAAAATCCCTCGTTCACCGAACGGTTGGTGAGAGCCGAATCTATTTCGACCAGTTCCTTACGCTCGCGCATCATTTTTAGAAAATCGGAAGCCGAAAGGGGCTCCAACCCGCGATACTTGCGATGCTCGTTTACGGCGGCCTTCATAAAGTTTACCATGCTCACCCCGGGTATCTCTACCGGATACTGGAAACTCAGAAAGATACCTTCGCGAGCGCGAATCTCTGGGGCCATCTCCAGCAAATCCTTTCCATTGAAGGTTACCGATCCGTGTGTTACCTCAACCAGCTCACGACCGGTTAGAACCGATGCAAGGGTGCTTTTCCCTGATCCGTTTGGCCCCATAATTGCATGAATCTCGCCAGCCTTCACCTCAAGGTTGATTCCCTTGAGAATCTCTTTATCGTTAATCTTAGCGTGTAAGTCTTTGATTGTTAGCATATGTTTATCGTTTGATTATTTACCACTATTCTGTAAAGAACGATTCGGAATGATTCGGAATAAGTCGGAATGATTCGGAATTAAGGGAATGAAAACTTTAAGTTTTATTAGGAACGATTGACTTTTTAATGCTATCATAGTATGAATTAAGCAATTGGCTTATGTCAATTATTTGTAGCATCCAGCTGTTAAATACAAGTTCATCAATATAACCTAAATCTTTTGAAAGGATAGCATAGTAACGCGTTTCTTCTAAACTACCCTGAGCAATATTGAAAAATCGCAATTTATCTAATTTGCTGGTTTTCTTATAACCTTCAGCAATGTTAGCAGGAACTGATCGGATAGAATTTCGGAATTGTAGGGTAAGCCCATAAATTTCATCCTTGGGGTAGCTCTTAGTAACCTCGTAAACTTCAAGCACTAAACCATGCGCTTTTTGCCAAACATGCAAATCCTCAAACGATGTTGATGCTTTGCGTTCCATTTTTATTTTCCGATTAATTCCGAATTATTCCGTCTCGCTCAAACATTCATAACAAATCACTATTCCCTATCCCCTAATGTTTACCTTACCCCACGCTTCCTTCCAAGCTTATTTGCAGCAGTTTTTGGGCCTCGACGGCGAATTCCATGGGCAGCTTGTTCAGCACCTCCTTGGCGTAGCCATTGATAATCAGCCCAACGGCATCTTCGGTCGATAGGCCGCGCTGGTTGCAGTAGAAAATTTGGTCTTCGCCAATCTTTGAGGTTGTGGCCTCGTGCTCCACCACCGCGGTAGGGTTATCTACCTCAAGGTATGGGAAGGTGTGTGCACCGCACCTATCGCCAAGCAGCAGCGAATCGCACTGTGAAAAGTTACGTGCATTTTCGGCTCCCTTCAGCACTTTAACCAGACCCCTGTAGCTGTTGTTGCTTACACCGGCCGAAATACCTTTTGAAACTATACGGCTGCGGGTATTCTTACCAATATGAATCATCTTGGTTCCTGTGTCGGCCTGCTGGTGGTGGTTGGTAACGGCTACCGAGTAGAACTCGCCATACGAGTTATCGCCAAGTAGTATGCAGCTGGGATACTTCCAGGTTATGGCCGAGCCGGTTTCAACCTGTGTCCACGATATTTTACTATTCCTACCCTTACAGATACCGCGTTTAGTAACAAAGTTGTAGATACCACCTTTACCATCCTTATCGCCCGGATACCAGTTCTGTACGGTTGAGTATTTAACCTCGGCATTTTCAAGAGCCACAATTTCAACAACCGCAGCATGTAGTTGATTTTCATCGCGCATGGGCGCTGTGCAACCCTCAAGGTACGATACATAGCTATCATCGTCGGCAACAATTAGCGTGCGCTCAAACTGGCCCGTATTGGCAGCATTGATACGGAAGTAGGTGCTAAGCTCCATGGGGCAGCGCACTCCCTTAGGGATGTAGCAGAATGAGCCGTCGCTAAACACAGCCGAGTTGAGGGCAGCAAAGTAGTTGTCGGTTACTGGCACCACTGAGGCTAAGTACTTTCGAACCAAGTCGGGATGTTCGCGAATAGCCTCGCTCATGGAGCAGAAAATGATGCCCTGCTCGGCGAGGGTTTCACGGAAAGTGGTTTTAACGGAGGTGCTATCCATTACAGCATCAACGGCAACGCCAGCCAATACCTTCTGCTCATCGAGCGGAATCCCTAACTTATCGAAGGTGGCCTTAATTTCGGGGTCAACCTCATCGAGGCTTGAGAGCGAAGCCTTTTGCTTGGGGGCTGCGTAGTAAATGATGTCCTGATAGTTTATCTCAGGAATCCGGAGGTGCGCCCATTGGGGCATCTCCATGGTTTGCCAGTGCCTAAAAGCCTTGAGCCTGAACTCAAGCATCCAATCGGGCTCGCCCTTTTTTGCCGAAATCAAACGGATTACATCCTCGCTAAGCCCTTTGGGAATGGTATCGGTTTCAACGTTGGTAACAAAACCATACTTATACTCCGACCCGGTTACCTCCTCAAGTATTTTATCCTGTTCTTCTGCCATATCGGTTTATTTCTTTAACAAAATAGCAACAAACTATAATGGGTAATGTTTAACGCTTCACGGTTAAATTAGATTTAATCTAAATTGTGTGCAAAGATATTTGCTTTATGTTGAATATGAAAAGGAAACCAACTAAAATAATGGTATGTTTTATATCAACCTGTAAATATCTGGAAAACTGAAAAAAACAAAAAAGCCCCGCTTGGGGCTTTAAGAGTCGTGATGTATTACACTAAAAGTTTAGGTTCACGGCAACCACTTCCTTAATTTCCGGAACATCGCGAATAATGGCTTGCTCAACTCCGTTTTTAAGTGTCATAATGCTGTAAGGGCAACTGCCGCAAGCACCATGAAGTTTAACTTTCACCACGTAATCGTCGGTTACCTCCACAAGTGATATATCACCTCCATCGTTCTGAAGGAATGGACGGATAACTTCAATGGACTTTTCAACCTTTGCTACAATTTGTTCTTTTGACATGACAATAATATTTGATTTGGTTATTTATGCTGAACATTAACAATTTGAGTGGGTGGAAGTTCCCTGTTACGCCACTCAACGCGCTCAATCAGGTTTTTAGCAAGCTCATCGAAAGCCTTACCAGTGATTGAGGTATGAATAGCCACAGGCTCACCGTAATCACCACCCTCGCGAATGCTTTGAACTATGGGAATTTGACCAAGTAGAGGTATTTTCATCCTTTCAGCCAGCTTCTTGCAACCCTCCTTGCCAAAAATGTAGTATTTATTGTTTGGCAACTCCTCAGGGGTAAACCAGGCCATATTCTCAACTAAACCAAGAACGGGTACGTTGATACTAGGACTGGTAAACATGCTTATTCCCTTGACCGCATCGGCCAAAGCTACATCCTGTGGTGTGCTAACAATAACCGCACCGGTTACTGGAACTTCCTGAACTAAAGTGAGATGAATATCACTTGTTCCCGGAGGCATATCGATGAACAGGTAATCTAGTTCACCCCATGCGCCTTGGTGAATAAGCTGTTTCAATGCGCTGGTAGCCATAGGACCACGCCATACCAGTGCATTGTTGGGGTCAACAAAAAAACCGATGGAAAGCAACTTTACCCCGTAATTCTCAACCGGAACAATAAGCTCTAACCCATCTTCTTTGACAATTTCGGGTTGAGTATGCTCCATGTTGAACATCTTGGGGATAGAGGGGCCATATATATCGGCATCAATTAACCCTACCTTTGCACCAGTTTTTGCAACCGCAACAGCAAGATTAGCTGCAATGGTCGATTTACCTACACCGCCCTTACCGGAGGCAATGGCTATGATATTCTTTACCTTACTGATTGACGCCTTTTGCTTCAGGGGCGATACCTTGGGTGCCACATCGGCTACCACCAAAATATCTACATTTACATTCTCACCAAATTTCTGCTGAATGGCTTTAGTGGCAACTTTTTTTAGCGACGTTGCAAATGGGTCGTTACTCTTGGTTAGCTTAAGGGTAAACGATACCTTACTGCCTTCAACGTTTAACCCCTGCACCATTCCCATGCTTACAATATCCTTACTGGTTTCGGGGTGCAAAACAGTAGAAAGCACCTCATAAACCGAATCCAAAGTTAAAACCATAGTTTTTATTTAGTTTAAATTAACCGCAAAGTTAGCTTTAAAATTGAAACATCGAAAGTTAAACAGCTAAAGTTGTAAAAGGTTGATAAAGGGTAAAAGGAGTTATAAGTTTTAGGACATTAGACGTGAACCGTTAAACGTTAAAAGTTAAATGTGTGACTTTGACCCGTGCCCCGTCCTGAAAAATGTCTACACAAAACAATGTGTATGAACAAAAATAATTATGTTACAAAACGCTACAGCGAGGGCTTCAAACTAAAAATTTTATCCGAACTTAGCAGCGGGAAGTATTCCAA
>Ga0209381_1000753_pt1 | contig 68505 bp, 55 predicted proteins | sample DewCreD2012metaG_FD_184111 | JGI IMG/M metagenome (GOLD analysis project Ga0209381, IMG submission 184111) | Hot spring sediment bacterial and archeal communities from British Columbia, Canada, to study Microbial Dark Matter (Phase II) - Dewar... ... | reverse complement strand
CCCCTCCCCGATCTGTCCGGATTTTTGCATCGCGCGAAAAAATCCGGACAAACCCGACAAAAATCAACCCAAATAAGCCAACAACCCGAAAAACCCGGGCCTGTCCCCCATGTTTCCATCATGTTTTAGCGCCAATGAACCCTTTGCGCGCGAACGCGGGGCCGCACAAAGCCAGCGCGTTCGCGCCCTTACCATCCAATCTGCGCGAGGCCGGGGCCAGAAAGAGCCAGCACCCTCGCGCCAGCTGTAACCCTTCGAAAACACTGGGCCTGTCCCCGTTGGTTCCCGTTGGTTTTCGGAAATGCGGGTTCGTTCGGAAGGAAATTGACAAGGGTGGAGTAATGAAGGAAAAATGGCACCGGCTTTCGCTCAGAGGAAATTTATCATGATACCTCGCTACGCGAGAAAAGAAATGTTGGATATCTGGCGAGACAGCTCACGACTCCAGATATGGCTGGAGATTGAGGTGCTGGCATGCGAGGCCATGGCTGAATTGGGGAACGTGCCGAAGGAGGCCGCGCGCCGATTGCGAGAAGGTTGCTGGCGCATGACCGATGACGACGTCCGAGCGGTCGATGCAATCGAGGAGCAAACTCGCCACGATATCATTGCCTTCCTGACCTACCTCGAACAGAAGTTGGGTCCCGATGCCCGTTTTCTCCATCTTGGCATGACCAGCTCTGACGTTCTCGACACCACACTGGCTGTCCAACTCAGCCGCTCGGCCGATCTTCTGCTCTCGGATCTCGACCGTCTCCGGGACATCATTCGAAACAAAGCACAAGAGCACCGGTATACTCCGATGATGGGGCGCACCCACGGGATTCACGCCGAACCGATCACCTTCGGCTTGGTTTTGGCTCTCTGGTGGGAGGAATTGGGCCGCCAGCGCCGGCGCCTGGAACAAGCTCGCGAGGAAATCGCGGTTGGCAAGCTATCGGGGGCCGTGGGAACCTACGCTCATCTCGATCCCAGGGTGGAAGAAAAAGTCCTGGCCGCACTGGGTCTCTCGATTGAACCCATCTCGAGCCAGGTGGTGCAGAGAGATCGGCATGCGCATTTTTTCTGCACTCTTGCCGGGCTGGGGGCCACCATAGAGAAGATCGCGGTCAACCTCAGGCATCTTCAGAGAACGGAGGTCGGCGAAGCCCGCGAACCTTTCGCTCCCGGTCAGAAGGGCTCCTCGGCCATGCCGCACAAACGCAATCCCATCGGCTGCGAGAACCTGACCGGCATTTCCCGCCTGTTGCGTGGATATGCGGTCGCCGCGCTCGAAAACGTTGCCTTGTGGCACGAAAGAGACATTTCGCATTCATCGGTCGAGCGGGTCATCGCGCCGGATGCCACGATCGTTGCCGATTACGCGCTGGCGCGGCTTTCGCGAATCCTTGAAGGTCTCGCCGTCGACACGCGCCGCATGCGGGAAAACCTGGACATGCTCGGCGGGGTTGTGTTCTCGGAAGGCGTGCTGCTCTCTCTGGTGGCCCGCGGATTCGAACGTCAGGCCGCGTATCGGATGGTGCAGCGCTGTGCTCTTTCGGCCCAGGATCGGCATATTCCGTTTGCCCAGGCCCTCAAGGAAGACGCAGAGGTATTGGAAGCGCTGGGAAATGCCGGCATCGACTCGTGCTTCGATCTCGCTTCGATGTTCAAAAAAGCCGACGGCATTTTCGCTCGCATCGGAATCACCTCCCTTGAAGGAAAAAGGCAATGACCGCTCCTCTCCCATCCGGCGAATCCGTTGCCGGCAATCTTCCGGCTTGTGCTTTTCTCAAGAGTTTCAAATTGTTTCGGACTCTAGAAGACTTGGATTGGCCAGTGCTTTTCGATGCCGCTCGCATCGTCCGGTGCGAGGCCAACCAGTTGATCATTCGAGAGGGCGACAAAGGGGACGAACTCTTTCTCATCATGAGCGGCTCGGTGCAGGTTTTGCTGCAACAGGCCGACCGGCGCCTGGATCTCGCTCCGCTCAGCAGAGGCGCTTTTTTCGGAGAGGTGGGATTTCTCACCGGTCGTCCAAGAACAGCATCCGTGGTCGCCAGGACGCCGGTTGAACTTGTCGTGTTGTCTCGGACGGGCATGGATTCGCTTCTCAAAAAACATCCTCGTCTGCGCAAGCTTATCCAGACCGTGATGGAGGGTCGGGCGCGTGCCACCATCGAGGCGATCGAGAAAGCGAGGGGTTGACATGCGACTGCGCGGTCTTTTGATGATGGGGGGCTTGGGGTTGGTGGTCTTGCTGGGTCCTCCGGCGTTCGGCCAGGTGAAACTGGAGGGTCGCTGGTGGACTCCACTCGGCATCATCAGGGTCAGCCAGAAGGGCTTGCAGGTCAGTGGCACTTTGCTCCAGCGCTGTCAGGGATGCGCCTTCAAGAAAGGCGAGGAGGTGCTCAAAGGTCTTCTGCTCGATGACAGCTTGAGCGGGCAGATCCGCTATTGCCTCAAGGGAAAAAACTGCAAGGGCGATGGTTGGGCGCCACTGGTGCTCCTCGTGGCGCGGCAGGGAAAGGTGCTCTCGGGAGCGGCGCATTTTCAGAAAACGGAATGCCGCGTAATAGGTAAGGGACAGGGTTCGGGCCTGGTGCTTCGCAAGGTTCGACCGTTGCCCCCCAAACCGCCGGCACCTTTGGCAAGCTCGCCGGACGGAGGGATGGATGGCGCAGTTGCCGTGGGTTCAGAGCCGGGGCCTCAGACAGTTCCGAATGGCGGGGTGGCGGTGGCAACCGCCGGCAGCGAGCCGCCCCAGGTGGAGAATCCCGATCCTCAGTCGCTGACCGACGAGAAAGGCAAACAGGTCGAGCCCGAGGAAAAGCCTCTCGATCCAAAGGCTTACGAAGGCAATCGAACGAGCTGGCGTTCGGCGATGGAGGAGGGACAGGGGCTGATGGAAGCCGGGTTCTTCGAGAGAGCCCGCAAGAAGTTTATCGAGGCGACGGAACTGGATCCAACTCGACCCGAGGCTTTCAATGGGGTTGGAGTCACGTACTATGCCCGCCAGGATTATGATGAGGCGCTTTCCTGGTACAAGAAATCCCTCGAGGTGAATCCCAACTTTGGCGACGCATTCTATAACATGGCCTGTATCTATTCGTTGACAAAGAAAAAAGACTTGGCCTTCCGCTATCTGGATATCGCGGCGCTGAACGGATTCGTTCAGCCCCAGGTGTTGGAAGAAGACCCAGACCTGGAAAACATCAGGTCGGAACCTCGCTTTCAAGAAATCCTTCGCAAGATGAAGTCAGGTGCGGCGAAGTAGCTGGTTCCATGTAACTGCCTGAAAAAAAATCGGATCAATTGGGGACAGGCCCAGGGTTTCCAGGGTATCCTATCCGCTGAAAAGCGGTCACTTCATGTGCTAATCCATGCGGAGAGATCACGTGCTTGCTACAATCCAGCCTGGCGCTCCTTGACACGGTTTGTCTTTGGTGGTACACGACCACCTCCTTGGAAGGTAATTACAAAGGAGGCAAGTCGATGAGAGCGGCTATCGTTTTCCTTTCCGTGGTGGTTTTGGCTTGCGGAATCGCGGCTTGCGCGCCCAAGGCGTCCAAGGATGACTGCACCGCAGCGTGCCAGAAAAATCTCGATCTGAATCAGCCCGCCAAGACGGACGCGGCCGATCCGACCGCGGCGGTCGAGAAAGAATTCGCCGCCAAGATCGAGCAGGTCAACAAGGACAAGGATGCCGCGCTGGCCCAGATCGACAAGGAACTCGCCGACAAGCTGGCCGCGGTGAAGGAAGCCAAGCCCCCCAAGAAGGGTAAGGCCAAACCCGACAAGAAGGCCGAGGAAGCCAAGGCCAAGCTGAACACCGAATACGCCGCCAAGAAGGACGCCAAGGCCAAGGAGTTCGCGGATCAGATCGCGGCCCTGGAAAAGGGCAAGTCCGAGGCCATCGAGAACGCCAAGGCCGCCGCCACCAAGGCCGCCGAGGAGGCGAAGGCCGCGCGAGAGAAGGCCGTGGCCGAATGCGCGGAGGGTTGCATCAAGGCAGGGGTCAAGAAGAGCGTCACCGACTGCCAGCAGCAGGCCGCCTCGGCGGAAGACTTCGCGAAGTGCGTGAAGTAACGACCCCGTTCGCCCGCCGCATTCCATCTTTGCGCCATACGGGTTGATCTCCCAGAGCCCCTGTCCTACGCTTCCCCCCGACGGAGGAAGCATGGATGCGGTGCCACTCGAAGCCGGTGTGTTGTATCTGGCCGCGACGCCCATCGGCAACCTGCGCGATATCACTCTGCGCGCACTGGATGCCCTGCGCCAGGCGGACCTGGTGGCCGCCGAAGACACCCGCCACACCCGCGAGCTGCTCTGGGCACACGGTCTTTCGGCGCGCCTGGTTTCGTACCGAGAACAGAACCATGAACGGGCATCGTGGGAGATCCTGGACGCGCTGGGAAGGGGCTTGCGAGTGGTACTCGTTTCCGACGCCGGAACTCCGGGGATCTCGGATCCCGGGGAAGCCCTGGTGTCCCTGGCCATCGAACGCGGGTTCCGGGTGGCGGTTCTTCCGGGGCCTTCAGCGGCCCTGGCCGCGCTCTGCGCCTCGGGTCTTTCGACGAAACGCTTTCTCTTCCTCGGGTTTCCGCCCCGCAAGGCATCGGAGCTCGCCTCGTACTTTCGTTCGCTCGCCGGCGAGCCCGGCACCCTGGTGCTGTACGAGTCGGGCCGCCGGCTTCCGGAGACGCTCGCGGTCGCGGCTGAGATCCTCGGCCCCCGCAGGGCGGTGGTGGCGCGGGAGCTCACCAAGCTGCACGAGGAGTACGTTCGCGCTCCGCTGCCCGAGCTGGCTCGGAGATTTTCCGAGTCTCCCCCCGGAGAAGTCGTGTTGCTCGTCCAGGGCGCGCCGGAGGATGCCGGCGCCGTCCCCCCGCCGCAGCCGGAGCTCGAGACCCTGGTTGAGGCTCTGCGTGCGGGGCGCCGCCTGGGCGCCGCGGAGTGCGCGCACCTGCTCGCCCGGTTGTTGCCCGTCGAGCGTAAAGATATCTATCGCCTCGCGGCCCGGTTCCCGGCCGCTCATGATCCAGCGGAGGATTCTCATGAATGACGACGGTCGCTCGCCGGGCCCGGTCAGCCAGCGGGCGCAGCGCATCTCGCCGTTTCTGGTGATGGAGGTGCTGGAGCGAGCCGCCGCCTTGGCGGCCCAGGGGCGGTCGATCATCCATCTGGAGGTCGGAGAGCCCGACTTCGACACGCCGGGCGTGGTTCGCGAGGCCGCCGAAAAGGCCATGCGGGACGGACATACCCACTACACGCACTCCCTGGGCCGACCCGAGCTGCGCGAAGCCATCGCCGAATGGTTCCATGAGCGGTACCGGGTCGCGGTTTCGCCGGAGCGCGTCGTGGTCACCGTGGGGAGTTCGGGCGCGATGCTGCTTCTGTTCGCATGCCTGCTCGATCCCGGCGACGAGGCGATCCTGTCGGACCCGCATTATGCCTGCTACCCCAACTTCATCCAGGCTTTCGGCGGAATTCCGGTGCGGCTGCCGGTGAGCGAGGAAAGCGGCTTCCAACTCGACCCGGACGCGGTGCGCTCCCGCCTCTCGGCTCGCACCCGAGCGCTGGTCATCAACTCGCCGTGCAACCCCACCGGGATTATCACCTCGCGAGACCGCCTTTCGGATCTGTCTCGGGTCGTGTGCGAAAAAGCAGTGATCGTGTCGGACGAGGTGTATCACGGGCTCACCTACGGCGAGGAGGCCACCTCGATATTGGAGCTGTGCCCGGATGCCGTGGTGGTGAACAGTTTTTCCAAGCTGTTCGCCATGACCGGCTGGCGCCTGGGATACCTGGTGTTGCCGCAGAAGCTGGTGCGCCCGGTGCAGAAGCTGCAACAGAACCTGTTCATCTCCGCGCCCGATTTCGCCCAGATCGCGGCGGTGGCCGCGCTGCGCCAGGCGGGTCCGGACGTCGAGCGCATGCGGCGTTGCTACGACGAGCGCCGCCGCTTGATCCTGGCGCGTCTTTCCGCGATGGGGCTTTCGCCCATGGTCGAGCCGACCGGAGCCTTCTACGTCTTCGTCAATGTGCGCCGCTTCACGCGCGATGTGTACCGCTTCGCTTTCGATTTGCTGGAACATGCGGGCGTGGCGGTGACCCCGGGGACGGACTTCGGTCCGGGAGGAGAGGGGTTCATCCGTATCTCCTACTGCAACTCGCTCGACAACATCGAGGAGGGTATGGCCCGGTTGAAGGCTTTTCTGGAGCGGCATGGGCCATTCGCCTGACCAACTGGACCTCCGTCCCGGATGGGGCCGGCGGCTGCTGGCCTGGGTCGTGTACGTGTTGGCCCGGCTGCTGCTGGCCACGCTGCGGCTGCGCGTCCTGTACCCGGAGCGGCTTCAGCGGGCACGGTCGGAGGGCAAGCCCGTGCTGTACGCCTTCTGGCATGGGCGGCAGCTCGGGTTGTTTCGGGCCAACCCGGAAGAGAAGCTCTCGGTGATGGCCAGCCTCAGCCGGGACGGGGCGCTCCAGGCCCGCGTGTGCCGGCGCTTCGGTCTCGACGTGGTGCGCGGTTCGAGTTCGCGGGGGGGTCTTGCGGCCTTGCGGGGCCTGGCCGAGCGCTGGCGAGCCGGAATGTCGATCGGGCTGGCGGTGGATGGCCCGCGGGGGCCGGCGGAAGTCGCCAAGCCGGGCATCCTGGCGCTGGCCTCGCGGCTGGAAGCCCCGGTGGTGCCCATCAGCATCGGATATTCCCGTGGCATCGTGCTGCGCCGGGCCTGGGACCGGTTTCGCATTCCGGCTCCGTTCGCCCGCGCGGTGGCGATCTTCGGCGAGCCGCTCCGTGTGCCCCGGACCACCCGGGGCGAGGACTGGCAACTCCTGGCCGCGACGCTCACGCGCAGCCTCAACGACATTTCCGTCGAGGCGGACCAGACGGCGCGATCGAGAACGGGAACCGAGAGGACGGCCGCCCCGACCGCCGGAAGCGGCAGAAAAAGGGAGAACCCATGACGCAGAAGACCGACGGAGATCGCTACCAGGTCAAGGACATCGCCCGCGGCAGGAGTCTGCGCTTGCTGATCGTCAACCCGCGCTCGCTGGCCTTGCGCTACGACTGGATCGACACCGCCGATCCCGCCCGGCGTCTGAAGGGCGAGGTGCGGGGTATCGGCCTGCCTCATGGGAGCCACCGTCTATGCGGCGCCGGGTTCGACCGCCGCGAGACGGCGCCAATCCGGGATCATCGTGAGGCGGTGGAGCAGGCATTGCGATGGTTGTCGGGACCGGGAGGCGCCGGAGTCGATCTGGGCGCGCTCTCGGCGGTTGGCCACCAGGTGCTCTACGGCTCGGGCCGCTATGGCAGCGCGGTGGTGGTCGACGACGACGTCCGGCGGGAGATAGGGAAGGTGGGGTTCGACTCCGGGGAGCACCAGGCGAGACTGGCGGCGCTGGACCTGGCTCGCGAACGTTTGGCGGGCGTGCCTCACGTGGCGGTATTCGACACGGCCTTCTTTCAGAACCTGCCGCAGCTCGCCCAGCTCTACGCGCTGCCCCTGCGCTATTTTCACGAGCGTGGCGTGCGACGGCTGGGGTTCTTCGGGCTGTCGCACAAGTTCGCGCTCTTCCAGGCCGCGGCCTTCCTCGAACGGCCCAGCGAGTGGCTCAAGGTGGTGACCGTCCACCTCGGCAACGGAACCTCGCTCGCCGCCATCGATCACGGCCGGCCGGTGGACACCACCATGGGCCTCACTCCCTACGAGGGCCCGCCCATGGCGGTGCGCTCGGGCGATCTGGACCCGGGCCTGCTCCTCTACCTCATGCGCGAGGAAAAGCTCGACCCGGCCGCGGCCGCGAAATTGATCGGAGAGCACGGGGGTCTGGCCGGCCTTTCGGGGCTTTCGGGAGACATTCAAGACATCCTGGAGGCGGCCGAGCGGGGTCACGATGGGGCGCAGCTCGCGGTCCAGGTATACTGCCATCGGGTGCGCAAGGCGATCGGCGCCATGGTGGCCTCGATCGGTGGGTGCGACGCGCTGGTGTTCACCGGCGGAGCGGGCGCCACCGAACCCGGCATCCGCACGCGAATCTGTCAGGGCCTGGGCCACCTGGGCGTGGTGCTCGACGCCGCGGCGAACGCCCGCGGCCTGGCCGAGGGCCAGGAGGTGGCGGCGGTGGATCACGAGGCCTCGCGCGTGCGGGTGCTGCTGGTCCGGCCCGACGAGGCGCGCATGCTGGCGCGTGAGACGGTGCGCGCGTTGGGGCGCGAGGACATCGACCAGCGCCTGCGCTCGGGACGACAGCGGCCCATCCCCATCGGCGTGTCGGCCCACCACGTGCACCTCACCCGCGAGCACGTGGAGGTGCTCTTCGGCCCGGGGCACCGGCTGACGCAGAAGGCGCCGCTCTACCAGACCGGCGAGTTCGCCTGCGAGGAGACCGTGGACCTGGTCGGGCCCAAGGGCAAGGTCGAGCGCGTGCGGGTGCTCGGCCCCGAGCGAAAGCAAAGCCAGGTCGAGATCTCGCGCACCGAGGAGTTCAAGCTCGGCATCGACGCCCCCATCCGCGACTCGGGCGACCTGGACGGGACGCCGGGCATCATCCTGGTGGGACCGGCCGCCACGCTTCCGCTGCGCCAGGGCGTGATCTGCGCTAGGCGTCATATTCACATGAGCCCGGCCGAGGCCGAGGAGCTTTCGCTTCGGGACCGGGACGTGGTGCGGGTGCGCGTCGAGGGCCCGCGCTCGCTCACCTTCGGCGACGTGCTCATCCGGGTCAAGGACAGCTACCGGCTGGAGATGCACATCGACACCGACGAGGCCAACGCGGCCGAGATCGGCCCGGACATGGTGGCCACGCTCGACGGCATCCAGTCGCGGCCGGGGTGAAGAATCACTTGCGCGAGCAGGTGCGGCCGCTGACCTCGATGTTGCCGTACACCGCCAGGTGCCACTGGTCGCAGATGTTGGCGGAGGCGTACTGGATGCGGATGTAGACATACCGCCCGGACTCGGAGCCGGAGGGGACACAGATCGGCCAGTTGATGGTGTAGTCCTCGTCCCAGGCGATCTGGACCTCCTCCATGGTCGAGCCGCCGTTGCTGGAGGAGCCGGCCTGGGTCGTGCAGTTGTCACAGTATACGAAAAGGTCGTAGTTGGTGTTGGGGGCGGAGTAGAGACGCAGTACGGCGCTGAGGTAAATGCAGGAGGTGAGGTCGCTGCTGGCCTCGGCCACGTAGAGCCGCAGCCACTTCTCGCCGGTGCCGTAGTTGTGCAGCACGTCGGCGCCCTGGTCGCCCTGGACCGCGCCGATGTCGGTGGCCGTTCCGCAGGCGGGGTTGGTGTCGAGGTTGAACTCGCAGCCGTCGCCCGGAGATCCGTTCGAGTTGCAGTACTGGTAGTTGCAGGAGGCCACCTGGCAGGTGCCGCTGCTGCAGTCGCCGGTGGCATGGGCAGGGGCGCAGGCGGCATTGCAGGCGCCGCAATTGGTGTTGGTGTTGGTGGGGGTCTCGCAGCCATCGCCGGGCTGGCCGTTGCAGTTGCCCCACAGACCGATGCACGAGGCCACCTGACAGGTGCCGGAGCTGCAATCGCCGGTGGCATGGGCCGGGGCGCAGGCGGCATTGCAGGCGCCGCAATTGGTGTTGGTGTTGGTGGGGGTCTCGCAGCCGTCGCCGGGTTGATTGTTGCAGTTTCCCCACAGGCCGACGCACGAGGCCACCTGGCAGGTGCCGGAGCTGCAATCTCCATTGGCGTGGGCCGGGGCGCAGGGAATGCCGCAGCCGCCGCAATTGGTGTTGGTGTTGAGCGGCGTCTCGCAGCCGGGGATGTTGCCGTCGCAGTCGCCAAAACCGCTCGGGCAGCCGGCGCCGCGGCCCGAGAGCGGGACCGTGGCCACCGGCAGGCCCAGATCGTCCGAGAGGATCTCCACCGAGCCGAGATCCTCGCCCGCGGCCGGCGGGCTGTAGCGAACCGTGATGGTGAGGGGAACGGCCGGTCCGGCGAGCACCACCGGGAAGTTGGCCGGAAGGCCTTCCAGGCTGAAATCGCCGGAGCTGCCCGAGCCGAAGCGGATTCCGGTGATGGTCAGCGGGTCGGCCGAGAGATCGCGGATGGTGATGGTGTGGGTCGCAGCCCCGCCGATGGTGACGTCGCCGAAGGTGATGGAAGCCGGCTCGACGCCCAGGGACGGATCCACGCCGCGACCCGAGAGCAGCACCGCGAAACGCCCGGCCACGGAATCCAGCTCGATGTCCGGGTCGTCGGTGTCCACCAGGATGACGCCGTTCTTGGTGCCGGTCGAGGTCGGGCGGAGGCTCACCGTGAGCTGGGCCTCTTCGCCCGGACCGATCGGAACCCCGAAGGACGCGGGGCTGAAGTCGAACTCGGCGCTGGTGCCGGTGGCGCGGGCCAGGCGGGTGATGTGGAGCGGATCGTTGCCGGCGTTGCGGATCTTGAGGATGGCGGACCTCTGCTCGGCCTGGGAGGTCGCCGCGTCGAGTTGCACCGGACCGAAGTCGAACGCGGCCGGGTCGGGATCGGTCGCGACATGGGGCGGGATGTAGGCCTGGGCCAGGGCGGCCACCTCGCGCGGGGGCTGGCCATTCTGGTTTTCGATCCGGATGGTGGCGGTGGTGGCGCCGAGGGCGGTGGGATCGCAGCCGGCCACGATGCGGATGGACTCGCCGGGCAGCAGTCTCTTGGGCGACGAGGGGAGGGAAGCCAGGTCGACGTCGGGGCTGGCCAGGGTCCACTCCGGCGCGCCGAAAATCAGGCTCACGCCGGAGAGAAGCAGTTCGGCTCCGCCGCTGTTGCGGATCAGGGCCTCCATCTCTCCGTGCCGACCCACCCGGATCCGCCCCAGGTCGATGGGGCTGGGTTGGACCTCCACGTCGGCCACCACGCCGGTCCCGGAGAGGGCCACCCGCGTCGACGGATTGAGCGCGTCGTTGGAGGAGACGATGACGCCCTCGCTGTCGGCCTCGGCGCGTTGCGGATGGTAGGTGACGCGCACGGTGGCGAAGTCGTTGTGATTGAGAAAGAACGGCGCCGAGAGGGCGCCGCCGCCCGAGTCCTCGACGGAAAGCGTGAAGTCCTGGTCGGCGGGGTTTTCCAGGGCGATGGATGACACGGTGAGCACCGCGTTGCCGCTGCCGGTGTTGGCGGCGGTGAAGGTAAGCGGCGCGGAGGACTCGCCCACCGGAACGTCGCCGAAGGCCAGCGTCACCGGCTGCACCGAGATCTGGGCCACGCCCTTGAACTCCGACAACAGGTGGATCTTGACCAGCGGCTGGTCCGGGTCGTTGGAGATGATATCGAGGATGCCGGTGTCGGAGAGGCCGTCCTGGGCGCGGTACAGCACGTCGAGCAGGGTCTCCTGGCCGGGAGGGAGGGCGATGGGAAGCCGCCCCAGCGTCTCGGCGGCCACGGAGAACTCGGTGGTGTTGCCGCCGGCCTCGAGGTTGAGCTCAAGCAGGCGCAGCTCGGCCTGGCCGCGGTTCCGGACCTTGACCTGCTGGGCGACCGTCACGCCCACCTGGACGTTGCCGAAGTCGATCTGGTAGACGGGCGGGTCCCCGGTGCCGGCCGGTTCCACGATCTCGATGTCGGGTTGCGGCGCGGACTGATCGCCGCCGTCCTCGCCGTCCGCTCCCCCATCCCCATCCATGCCCCCGTCACCGGCCACGGCCACGCAGGCGCCATGGCGGCACACCATCCCCTCGGGGCAGTCCGTGGGGTTCTGGCAGGTGAGGGTCGCCGGGACGCACAGTCCGTCGTCGCAGTACTGGCCGATGGGACAATCCTCGTCGCGGGCGCACAGGTTGCTGCCGTCGGCCGGGGTGGTGCTGTCCGAACATCCCGCGATGCCGACGAAGAGAGCCGCGAGGACCCAAAGATATGGTAAACGTCTTCCGTTCATGAGAGGCTCCTTGCCCGAGTTCGGTTCGCCGATACCGGTTCCATTATAGCCGAAAACCAGCGATAGGTAGCTCCCCGCGAGCGAATCGTCTCGGATCGGGCGCGGGAGCCGGGTATGCCGTCACTCCTCGAGCCGGCGAGCCGTATGGATGCAGGCGACGCCGCCGAACAGGGGCCGGGCCTTCACCTCCGAGAATCCGGCGTCTTCGAGCATCCGGGCGGCAGCCTCCGGATCGAGGAACTCTCGCGCCGAGCGGCCCAGGTAGCCGTAGTCCGCCGGGGTCCGGCTGATGGCGCCTCCCACGGGCGTCGCGAAGAGGCGCAGGTAGGCATGGACCGCGAAGCGGAAGGCGCGGGAGCGCGGCTGGCTGGTCTCGAGGATCGCCAGGCGACCGCCGCTCTGGCACACCCGCCGGATCTCGGAAAGGTGCTTTTCCCAGCGTGGATTTCGATACACCAGGTTGCGAAAGGCGAAGGCGACGCAGACGGCGGCGAAACTCCTGTCGGGGAAGGGGAGCGCCGCCGCATCGGCCTGGACGAAGGAGATCCGGTCACCCAGTCCCTCGATCTCGGCCTTGCGTCGGGCGCGATCCAGCATGTCGGGGCAGAAGTCGGCGGCGACGATCTCCACCTCGGGCCCGGTCCGGCGCGCCAGCTCGAGGGCCAGGTCGCCGGTCCCGGTCCCGAGATCGAGCACGCGCCTTGGCGACGCGGAAAGGATCTCGCGGACCAGGACTCGCCGCCAGCGCCGGTCGAGCCCGAGGCTCAGGAGGCGGTTGAGCCGGTCGTACGTCGGCGCCACGCGGAAAAACATCTCTTGAAGCGGCGCTTCAGGGTTGTCTCCCATTCGTCACCTCGCGCGCGAACCCCACCCCGGTCTTGCGATACTCTTCGCCGCCGGCCTTCTGGCACACGAAATCGAGCTTGTGGGGCGTGAAAAGGATATGTTCGTGGCAGCGCTTCATTCTGAGCTGCATGGTGAGCGGGTACGGGGTCATTCGCGTATCATCCTTGGGGGATGGATTGGACGGCAGCGCCGTGGATTTTCCGCTTTCTCGGGGCGATTGTCCAATGATCGCTCTCGATCCTGTGCCCAAGGTTGGAGGCGGCGAGCGCTTTTTGTGGATAGAAAAAATCTTTTGGGGCTGGCGACCGCGCGCCGGGCGTGCTAGATTGCTCCCGACATGGGAGGGCGCGAGGAGGCGACAGCCCATGAAACGCAAGCGACGGTGGCGCGGCATCGGCCGGCGGGACTTTTTGCGGCTCACGGGCGTCGGGGTGGCGGCGGCGGGGATCTCGGGCTGCCTGCCGCACACCGGCGGCGACTGGAGCAGTTGCGAATCCGCCGACGGAGGCGCTCCGCCGTCTCCTCCCTCATCCAGAGTCGTCGAGGTCCACCTGCCGGGCGTGGTCGAGGACGGCTACCAGATCCGCGACCGGGCGCGGGTGGCCCGGGCCGTCGAGCGCGGGCTGCTTATGCTCACCGGCGAACCAGACCTTGCCGCCGCCTGGTCGAAAATCCTCGGCGCCTACCAGACCAACGAGGTGGTGGGCCTCAAGGTCAACTGCCTCAACAAGAAAGGCGTGCCCACCTCCATCCCGGTCATCGCGGGACTGGTATCGGCACTCACCGCCTCGCGGCTCATGCCGTCCGAGGACCTGCTGGTGTGGGATCGGCGCCAGGACGAGTTCGATGTCGCCGCCACCCGCCTGACCCCGGATGCGGTGGGCTGTCCGGTCCGCGCCACCGAAGGGAGCGACGGCTCGCCCGGCTACGAGGAGGAACCGGCCTGCCTGGTCGGACGAAAGATGTACTGGTCGAAGATCCTGACGCGCGGCGTGCAGCACCTGGTCAACGTGGCGGTGCTCAAGAACCACACCGTGTCGGGCTTCACCGGCGTGCTCAAGAACCACTACGGCAGCTTCGCCCGCCCGGGCGACTTCCACCGCAACGCGCTTCAGGCCATCCCCGAGCTCAACACCCTGCCCCCGATCGCCCGCGTTTCCCGGTTGTGCTTCATCGACGCGCTCATCGGCGTCAGCACCATGGACACCGACGGTCCGCCCGACTGCAAGCCGGAGCGCATCCTGCTCTCGTTCGATCCGGTGGCGGCCGACAGCCGCGGCGTCGATCTGCGCGACGAGATCCTCCTGGCCAACCCCGAGGTGGGCCGAAAAGGCCCGCCCGCGCCCTACCTCGAGATCGCCGAGGGCCTGGGCCTGGGAAGCCGGGCCTACCAGCTCGTCTCATTGACCGAGGGCTAGCCCGTCCTTCGCGCCGGTCGACGCCGAAGGGTTCGAGCCGAAAATTGGCGCCGCGTCTCTTCGGCCCCCGCCGCCTTGGCTTCGGCCCGGCGGCGCCGATGGGGCGTGGGAGGCCGGTTGTTTCGCTTGACATTCCCGACCGGTTCGCGGCTAATCCAGCCCGGACCGCTGACATGAGCCTCCCTGCCGACAATGAAGGGTCGCCGCGCCCGCTCGCAGCGCAGGACTTTCTGCTGCCGATCTTCCTCATGTCGGGAGCGGCCGGCCTGATCTACGAGGTGCTCTGGACGCACCAGTTCGCCAACGTGGTGGGAAGCGCTAGCGAGTCCATGGCGGTCGTATTCTGCGTGTTCTTGGCCTTCCTGGCCCTGGGCGCGATCGTGTGCGGGCAAAGCGAGCTTCTGCACCGCCACGCCTTGATGGTATATGCCCTGTTCGAGGCCGGAATCGGTGTGCTCGGTGCCGGGTCGTGCCTTGGGCTGCTCGAGGGCGAATTCGCCCTGATCCGATGGCTGCCGCAGCCGGAAGGCGCGTTGGCGCGGCTGGCCGTGCAGGTGGCGGTGGTGTCGATCTTCGTCGGCCCCGGCGCTTTCCTCATGGGCGGAACGCTGCCGGTGATGGTGGAAGGGATCAAGCGGTGGGCGCTGCCCTCCCGCGTGGTCACGCGGTTGTACGGAATCAACACCGTCGGAGCGTCCCTGGGCGCGTTGCTGCCCGGACTGTGGCTCATCCCCGCCGTGGGTTTCCGGGCGACGGCCCTGGTGGCGGCGTCGCTCAATTTCGCCGCGGCCGGCTCCATGCTGCTCTTGTTGTTCTGGGATCGGCGCCGGGTCCAATCGAACGGGGCCGCGGCCTTGCCGGCCGAGGCGCCGAACGGATCTCCGGGCGGCGAGACCGCCTGCCCCGCGCCTTCCGCGGAGCGCAGGCTGGGTCTCGGGTGGTTCTACCTGCTTTCGTTTTTCTCGGGTTGCGGGGTGCTGGCGCTCGAACAGGGATGGGGCCGCCTGGCGCGCTTCTCGATCGGCAACCGGGCCCTGGCCCTGTCGGTGCTGCTCTTCGGAATCCTTCTGTTCCTCGGCGCCGGCAGCCTGGCGTGTCGTCCCTTGCTGGCGTGGGTCCGGCGCCGGATGCGCCAGCCGGCCGAGGCGGTGCTGGCGGCGGCGCTGCTCGCGTCCGGCGTGCTGCAACTGGTGTTTGCCGCCGCCAATCTCTCGCGCGCGAGCGGCGGCGGACCTTCAGACGGCTTCGCCATTGTTTCCTTCCTGGCCCAGATGGCCTTGCCGTTCTTCACCGCGGGCCTGGTGTTTCCCTGGCTGCTGGCGAGCTTCCCCTCCGTGGACCGGGACAGCGGAGTTTCGGTGGGCATCCTGTACGCGACCAACGTGGCCGGTTCGACGGTGGGCTCGTTGTTTTCCACATTCTTTCTGTTCGAATGGATTGGAACCTCCGGCCTGCTGTGGGTGGTGAGCCTGTTGTTCGCTTCCCTGGGATGGATGCTGTGCGCCCGCTGGGCGAACGGTCGCAGGCGGATGGGGTGGCTGGGCGGGATCGCGGCGCTGTGGGTGGGCCTGGCCGTGGTCTATCCCTATCGCTGGGTGCCGGCGCCGCAGGGCCTTCAGGTTCTGGATGTCCACGAGGATGACTATGGCGTGCAGGTGCTGCTCCGGGATGCCGAGGGGACGCTGGCGGCCCTGAACAACGGCGTACGGTTGGTCGCGGGGTACGGGCAGCCCAACACCACCTATGCCCAGCAGCTCCAGGCCGACATCCCCATGCTGCTGGCCCGGCATACCGAAAAGGTCTTCAACCTGGGAACGGGGTACGGCATCACCGCCGGGGCGTTCACCTTGTGGGGAGAGGCGGTGCGATCGGTCGTCACCGTCGAGATTCTGCCGTTCATGGCGCGGCACCAGCGGGATTTCGCCGGCGAGAATCACAGCTACCTCGATCGGCCCGAGGTCCGGCTGGTGGTGGCCGACGGCCGGCAGAAGCTGCTCGCCTCCCGGGAGTCCTTCGACATCATCAGCGTCAATCCGCTGGACCCGCGCTTGCCGGGCTCATCGAGCCTGTGCACCGTCGAATTCTGGCAGGCGGCGAAGGAACGCCTGAACCCCGGCGGGGTGTACGCCCAGCTGGCCTTCGGGCCCCGCGAGGTGCTGGTGGAGGGTTTTGCCCGGGTGTTTCCGAGCTTTCTCGTATTCCGGGCCTACCGTGCCAGCTACCTGCTGGTCGGGTGGCGTGACGGCGGGCCGATGCCCGCCTTCGAGGCCGGCCGGATCACCGAAGCGGTCCGGAGCGTGTATCGCCGCTTCGGCATCGCCGATCTCGAAGTATTCTTGTCCGAGCTGCGCGCGCTGGCCGAGATCGAGACCGGACAGTTGCGCCGGCTGATCGAGCGGGCGCCGGCGCCGGTGCTGCACACCGGAGACCGACCGATTCTCGAATATCAAGGTCTGGGAGGCTCGGTGTTTCGGGTCCCCGACGAGGTCTGGTGAAACATGACCCGGGCACGATGGCTGGCGCTGCTCTCGGTGGCCTCGGGCGCGTTCGGGATCAACTACGAGGTGTTGTTCTATCGGCTGATCACCTCCAGTTTCGGCGACATGTTGCACGTCCAGGCCGCCATCCTGGCGACCTTCCTGACCGGGATCGCCCTGGGCTCGCGCCTGTCCGGCCGCCTGCGCCGCTTCTTGTGGCTCATCGAGATGTCGGTGGGCGTGGCCGCGGCGCTGATCGGCTGGGCGCTGGAGGCGCTGGATCGCTCTCCCTGGCTCGCCACCATCGGGCATCGGCCGCTGGCCACGGTGCTGCTGTGTTCCGCGCTGGTGGCGCTGCCCGCGATTCTGGTGGGGCTGAGCGTGCCGATCTTTTCGGACATGCTGGCGACGCTCCGGGGCCCGGCGACGGGCACCGCGTCGTTTCGCTGGATCTACGCGCTGTACAACCTCGGGGCCGTGGCCAGCGTCCTGGTGGTGGAGTACTGGGCGGTGCGCGACCTGGGTCATCGAGCCACGCTGCACCTGGTCGCCGCGGGCAACATCACGGTCGGCCTTTGCCTGCTGCTGTTCTTTCGCATCGGCCGCGCCGACGCCGGACGGCCACCCGCGAGCGGCGAACCCGCCGGCGATAGCGCCCTGCGCTTTCCGAGCGCCGCCGTGTTCCTGATCGGGATCGGCAGCTCGCTCTTCCAGCTCATCTTCGTGCGGGCCTGTTTCGAGGTCATGGAACCCAAGCGCGAGGTGTTCGCGCTGACCCTGGCGCTGGTGCTGCTGGGGTTTCCGCTGGGCACCTGGCTGGGACGGCGCCTGCGTCTGGCCGGCGCCATCCACCTGGCCACCATCGCCATCGGCCTCGCCTTCCTGGTGTTTTCCTGGCTCCCGTCCGTGTACGACGCGGGGTTGCGCCTGCTGGCCGAAGCGGGGGCGAGCGGGGTTGGACGGACGTTGTGGGCGGTGCTGTTCTTGCTGATCCTGGGTCTGGTGCCGTTTACCTGTTTTGGCGCGGTTCTGCCCATCGTCCTAAGGCCGTTCTCGAGCGAGGCTTGGACGGTGGGACGGGCGATGTTCTGGGCGGGGTCGGGGAATGCCGTGGGGTTCTTGCTGTACGTGCTGGTGGCCAACCGCCTGCTGGCCGAGGCGGGCCAGTTGCTGCTCGCCATCGCCTTGTTGCAGGCGGGCGCGGTGGCGGGCGAAGGATGGCGCCGGTTCGCGCATGATCGTCTCGGCGGCGTTCTGGCGCTGGCGGCGGTGGCGGCACTGGCATTGGGATTCTCCGCGGAGCGATACTTCCTGCACCATTTTCCCATGCGCGAGTACCAGCTCGACCCGGAGGTGGCCCGGAACGGAAGCCTCTGGCTCCGGGTGGCGCGCTGGGGCGGCGACAATGCCGGCATCATCCTGTTTCGGGACATGGAAGGGCGGAAGGGCAAGCGCCTGTTCTACCGCGGGCGCACCAGCCTCGATGCCTCGATCGACGGTGCCATCGCCCCGACGGAGGTCATCAGCGGCGTCATTCCCGCGCTGGCGGCGCCGCGCCTCGAGCGTGCCTGCGTGCTGGGTATCGGCACCGGCATCACCGCCGGCACGGTGGCCCGCCTGTTCGAACGGACCGAGGCGGTGGAGATCAACGCGGCCGTCATCGAGCTGCTGCCGGAGTTCTCGGCGGAGAACTTCGACCTGCATCGCAATCCGAACGCCCGCGTGGTGCTGGATGACGCCCGCACCTTCCTGCTCGGGAAGGAAGGCGTCTACGACCTGGTGGTCAATTCGGTCTCGGAGCCCACCATCGAAACGGCAGCCAAGGTCTTCACCACCGAGTTCTTCCTGCGGGCCAAGCGCTCGCTGCGGCCCGGCGGGGTGTTCGCCACCTGGATCGGCCTGAAGATGAACGACGCCGCCGTCGAGGCCGTGGTGGGATCGCTTCGGCGCTCGTTCCGCCACGCCAGCGCGGTGTTTCTCGCGCAAGGCTACCTGATGCTGTTGTGCAGCGACGTTCCCGTCCGCATCGGCGCTCTCGACCGCCTGCGCCTCCCGCCCGCGATGGAAAAGGAGCTGCTGCGCCTGCCGGCGGACGGACGCGATCTGGAGGAATACCTCCACTCGCTGGTGCTGACGCATGACTTCTTCTCGATGGTGCCCGATCGCGGGTTGCACAACAGCGACGATCGGCCGGCCGGCGAATACCTCGCCGGGGATCCCTCCATCCCGAGGACCTTCCATCGCTTTGTGGTCGAGCGCGCCGAGCTGCTGCGCTTCGACGCCGTGCGCGGCCGGGCTCTCAGCGAGGACGAGCTTTCGCGCCGCTGCCTGCGGTACACGGCCGAGCCGCTGATCGAGGCCTGCCACAGCGTCGTTCGCCCGTCCGTCGAGCAGGTGAGGGCGTTTCTGGACCTGCCCTCGCTCTGGCAACGGCCGTTGAACTCGTATTCGACCGAAGAGCTCCACCGCTGGCGAGAGCGGTTGTCGCTCCTGGCCGAAGTGGCGCCGACGGACGAGGAAGGGCGAAAGGCCTGGGCCGCCTTGACCGTCGAACTGGCGACGCGCCTGCCGCTCGACGCCGCCTTGCAGGCCGAGGCCGCCGCGGCGCTCGGAGCCGATCCCGGCCGATCGGCCGAGGCGGAGCGATATCGCTACCGGGCCCTGGTGCTGGATTCGGCCTTTCGGCGCTTCCAGCCCGTTCCGGCGCCTGACGCGACGCGGTAAACCGGCGCCGCGGCGCGCGCCGTCGGAGTGCGGTCAGCCTTGACATCGAGCGGGCCTTTGCATACCGTGCGGCCCGTCCGATTCGGAGGCTGAGCCAGGATTTCATCCCACTCTTCAAGGAGGATTCAATGTACAAGTCGGTGAACGATTTCGTGGCCTACGTCAAGGCCAAGAACCCCAACGAGCCCGAGTTCCACCAGGCAGTGCAGGAGGTCATCCAGTCCATCTGGCCGGTGATCGAACAGAACCCGAAGTACCAGGCCAACAACATCCTCGAGCGCATCGTGGAGCCCGAGCGGGTGATCCTGTTCCGGGTGCCCTGGGTGGACGACCAGGGCAACATCCGCGTCAACAAGGGCTACCGCATCGAGATGTCGAGCGCCATCGGCCCCTACAAGGGCGGGCTGCGCTTCCACCCCAGCGTCAACCTGGGCATCCTCAAGTTCCTGGCCTTCGAGCAGGTGTTCAAGAACTCGCTCACCACGCTGCCCATGGGCGGCGGCAAGGGCGGCAGCGACTTCGATCCCAAGGGCAAGAGCGACGGCGAGGTGATGCGCTTCTGCCAGAGCTTCATGCTGGAGCTGTGGCGCCACATCGGCCCGGACACCGACGTGCCGGCCGGCGACATCGGCGTGGGCGGGCGGGAGATCGGCTTCATGTTCGGCATGTACAAGAAGCTGCGCAACGAGTTCACCGGCGTACTCACCGGCAAGGGCCTCAACTGGGGCGGCTCGCTGATCCGGCCCGAGGCCACCGGCTACGGTTGCACCTACTTCGCCGAGGAGATGCTCAAGACCCGCAAGGAATCCTTCCAGGGCAAGACCGTGACCATCTCCGGCTCGGGCAACGTGGCCCAGTACGCGGTGGAGAAGGTCAATCAGCTCGGCGGCAAGGTGGTGACGCTGTCCGACTCCAACGGCACCATCGTGGACAAGAACGGCATCGACCTCGAGAAGCTCCAGTTCGTGCTCGATCTGAAAAACAAGAAGCGCGGCCGCATCAAGGAGTACTGCGACAAGTACAAGGGCACCGAGTACCTGGAAGGACAGCGTCCCTGGGGCGTCAAGTGCGACGTGGCCCTGCCCTGCGCCACCCAGAACGAAATCAGCGCCGACGACGCCAAGACCCTGGTCAAGAACGGCTGCTTCTGCGTCAGCGAGGGCGCCAACATGCCCTCCGAGCCGGGCGCCATCGATACCTTCATCGAGCACAAGATCCTCTACGGGCCGGGCAAGGCGGCCAACGCCGGCGGCGTGGCCACCTCGGGCCTGGAGATGAGCCAGAACAGCATGCGCCTGTCCTGGAGCCGCGAGGAGGTGGACCAGCGCCTGCAGGGCATCATGAAGTCCATCCACTCGGTGTGCGTGCGCTACGGCAAGGAAGGCGATTTCGTCAACTACGTCAACGGCGCCAACATCGGCGGCTTCATCAAGGTGGCCGATGCCATGTGCGACCAGGGCGTGATCTAGCGCCCGCGGTCCGATCGGCGGCGAGGGGCGCCCCGCGGCGCCCCTTTTTTTGTTTCGTTCTGTTGCGCGATCTTGGAAAATCCGCCCATGACATCGGCCCTGCGCATCCAGAAGTTCAACCAGCTCATGCAGCGGCGCATCCGCAGCGTGCTGCTGGTGTCCACGCCCTACGACGCCTTCGTCATCCAGGAGGAGGGCAACCTCACCGAGCAGATCTTCCTCGAGTACAAGGCCCTCAGCCTCTCCAGCGCGCCCCACGTGACCCATTGCGCCACAGAGCAGCAGGCCCTGGAGCTGCTGAGCCGCGAGCGCTTCGACCTGGTGCTGCGCGTGGCCCGGCTGGCCGACACCGACCTGGCCGAGTTCGGGCGCCGGGTCAAGCAGGTGCAGCCCGACCTTCCGGTGGTGGTGCTGGGCTTCGATCACGCCGAAATGACCCGCCTGCGGGAGCTGGTCAGCCGCGATGCGGTGGACAAGATCTACCTGTGGAGCGGCGACGCCAAGATCCTGCTGGTCATCATCAAGGAGCTCGAGGACCGGCTGAACGCCGATCGCGACATCGCCGTGGCCGATCTGCGCATCATCCTGGTGGTCGAGGACTCCATCCGCTACTACTCAGCCTTTCTCTCGGTCCTGTATCCCGAGCTCATGAAACAGTCGCAATCGCTGTTTGCCGAGGGCTCGAACCGGCTGGACCGCCTGCTGCGCATGCGCACCCGACCCAAGGTGCTGCACGCCACCCACTTCGAGGAGGCCGCGGCTCTGTACGAGAAGTACCGCGACAACTTGCTCGCGCTCGTCACGGACGTGGGCTTTCCCCGCGGCGGCCAGCTCGACGTGGAGGCCGGCCTGGCGCTGGCGCGCCGGGTGCGCGCCGACATTCCCGATCTGCCCATCGTGCTCCAGTCGGCCGAAGAGCGCTTCGCCGAGCCGGCGCGCGCCCTGGGCCTGTTCGTCCACAAGAACTCGCCGTCGTTGCTGTCGGAAGTGCGCCAGTTTCTCACCGACTATCTCGGTTTCGGCGCCTTCGTGTTCCGCCTGCCGTCGGGCGAGGAGGTGGCCCGAGCGGCGGACGTGCGGGAGCTGGAGCGCTGCATCGCCTGCGTACCCGAGGAGTCGCTCCGTTACCACACCAGCCGCAACCACGTCTCCAACTGGCTTCTGGCGCGCAGCGAGTTCGACCTGGCGGCGAAACTCCGACCGCAGAAAGTCAGCGATTTCAGCTCGATCGAGGAGGTGCGCCGCTACCTGCTCGAGGAATTGTCGCACCTCCGCCGCAGCGAGAACGCCGGCACCATCACCGACTTCTCGGCGCGCGCCTTCGACCGCGAGAGTCTTTTCCAGCGCGTCGGCGAGGGATCGCTCGGAGGCAAGGCCCGCGGACTGGCCTTCCTCAATCACCTGTTGACGCTCAACACCGACGAAGGGCGGCTGGCGGGAATGCGGGTGTGCCTGCCCCAGACCTTCGTGCTGACCACCGACGTGTTCGACGGCTTCCTCCAGGAGAACGGCATCCGGCCCGCGCATCTGGACGGCCGCCCCGACGAGGAGATCCTGGCGCGCTTCCAGGAAGCCCGGATCCCGGACGGGGTGCGCCGAGGCCTGGAGGTGATGCTGGAGCACCTCTCGGGCCCGCTGGCGGTGCGCTCCTCCTCGCTGCTGGAAGACGACATGTTGCACCCGCTGGCCGGGATCTACGAGACGGTGATGATCCCCAACAACGATCCCGATCCCGCCGCGCGCCTGCTGGATCTCGAGCGGGCGGTACGCCGGGTATTCGCCTCGACGTTCATGCGAAACTCGCGCGCCTACCTCTCTCAGGTCGGGAGTCGGCCCGAAGAAGAAAAGATGGCCGTGGTGGTGCAGTGCCTGGTCGGACAGCGGTTCGGCGGGCGTTTCTATCCCCATCTCTCGGGCGTGGCCCAGAGCTACAACTACTATCCGCTGCCGCCGCTGCGCTCGGAAGATGGGGTGGTCCAGCTGGCCCTCGGGCTCGGGCGCACCGTGGTGGAGGGCGGAGACTGCCTGCGCTTCTGTCCCCGCCATCCCGCCATGCTGCCGCAGTTCTCCTCGCCGCAGCAGACGCTGGACCACGCCCAGAAGTCCTTTTTCGCGCTGGATCTGGGCCGCAGCCGCGTGGGCGCCGAGGTGGAACTCAAGGACGCGGTCATGCGCTACGAACTGGAGGCCGCGCTGGAGGACGGCACGCTGCCGCTGCTGGCCAGCCGGTACGACGCCGAGAACGACGTCATCCGGGACGGGCCGTTCGGCGATGGGCCCTGGGTGCTGACCTTTGCCAACATCCTCAAGCACAACTCGGTGACCCTGGCGCCGGCGCTGGCTGCGCTGCTCGAGCTGGCCGAGCGGGGCATGGGCACGCCGGTGGAGCTGGAGTTCGCCTGCGATCTGGGCGACCTGGGCCGCCGGGTTCCCCCGGACGCTCCGCGCCGGGAGCCGGTGCTCTACGCGCTGCAGCTCCGGCCTTTTTTGGCCCGCGAGATGGTGAAGGAGCTGTCTGATCGCCCGAGCGCCACCGGGAGGGTGGTGTGCCAATCGCGGCGCGCCCTGGGATACGGCCGGAGCCGGATCGGCGACGTGGTGTACGTCAAGCCCGCGGCCTTCCAGCCGGCGCACAACCCGCGCATCTGTCGCGAGGTCTCCCAGCTCAACGAGCGGCTGCTGGCCGAAAAACGGCCCTATGTGCTCATCGGGCCGGGCCGCTGGGGCTCCTCGGACCCTTGGCTCGGAATCCCGGTGCAGTGGGCCGACATCAGCGGCGCCCGCATCATCGTCGAGGCTTCGCCCGAGGGATACAATGTCGACCCCTCCCAGGGGACCCATTTCTTCCACAACCTGACCTCGATGCGCCTCGGCTATCTGACCATTCCGCCCGGAGCCAGGGCGGGCCGGGACGAGGAGTTCGTGGATTGGGAATGGCTTCAGGCCGCCCCCGCCTGCGCCGAGACCGAGCATCTGCGCTGGGTGCGGCTCGCCGACGGACTGATCGCGGAGCTGGACGGACGGCACGGGTCCGGCCGCCTGTCCGTGCCGGCTTGAGGGCCTACTCTTCCCGGATCTGAAAGCGCGCGATCTTGGCGATGAGCGCCTGGCGGCTGATCCCCAGGGCGCGGGCGCAGTGGGTGCGGTTGAAGCCGTGGCGCCGCAGGGCCTGGCGCAGAACCTCGGCTTCCGCCCGGGCCATGGCCGCGTCCAGCGTCTCCTCGCCGGCCGCGGCGGCTTGCCCGCTCGGGCACAGGTGAGGGGAGAGGTGGCACGGTTCCACCGGCGCCTCGGACGGGGCCATGAGCGAGGCGCGCTCCATCTCGTTTCTCAGCTCGCGCACGTTGCCGGGCCAGCCCCAGGAGAGCAGAGCCTCCTCGGCCGCAGCGCTCAGCCCGGGATGGGGGCGCCGCTGCTCCGCGCTCGACTCCTCGAGAAAGCGGCGGGCGAGCGGCAGGATGTCCTCGCGCCGTTCGCGCAGCGGCGGCAGGCGCAGGGTGAAGACGTTCAGTCGATACCACAGGTCGCGGCGGAAACGGCCGGCGCGCACCTCGGCCTCCAGGTCGCGGTTGGTGGCGGCGATCAGGCGGATGTCCACCCGCCGGGGCTGGGGGGCGCCCACGGGCCAGATCTCGCCTTCCTCGATGGCGCGCAGAAGCTTGGGCTGGAGGTCGAGCGGCATCTCGCCCACCTCGTCCAGAAACAGCGTGCCGCCGTCCGCCACCTCGAACAGGCCCTTGCGCTGGCGGTGCGCTCCCGTGAAGGCGCCCTTCATGTGGCCGAACAGCTCGCTTTCGAGCACGCCGCGGGCCAACGAGGCGCAGTTGACCGCCGCGAAGGCCGCCCCCCGCCGCTGACTGCACTCGTGGATGGCGCGCGCGCAGAGTTCCTTCCCGGTTCCGGTCTCTCCCTGGATGAGAACGGTGGTGCGGGAGGGCGCGGCCGCCAGGATCTGGCGTTTGACCTCCGCCAGCGCCGGGCTCGCTCCCTGGAGCGTCTCCAGCGCCGGCCGGGGCATGAGCCGCTGCCGCAGATAGTCCCGCTCTCCCTGGAGCCGCTCCTCGGCCTCGCGCAGCCGCTGGATGAGCCGGTGGGCGGAGAGGACCGAGGAAAGCTGCTGGGCCAGGACCGCGGCCAGTTCGAGATCGGAGGCGGAAAACGGCAGCTCCCGGCGCGCGAGCCGGACCGCCCCGGCGAAGGTTCCGTCCCTGAGAAGCGGTGCCAGGATGACGAACCGGCGCTGGCCCGCGGCGGTCTCCTCCAGCAGCAGGGCTTCCGGCTTCTGGCACAGGGCGCGCAGCGCCGCCTCGGACTCTTCCCTGTGCTCGCCATCGTCCCCCGGCGGAAAATAGCGGGCGAAGCCGGCGCGCTCGTCCCAGGACAGGCATTCGGCCCGTTCCAGAAGGCCCAGGACCCGTTCGAGGTAGCCGACCACCCGGCCGGCCAGGGCGCCGATGTCCTCCTCGGCCCGGAGGGAGGCCAGCAATGACAGCAGCTCGTCGAGGCGTTCGCGCGCGCCGGCGCCCGCGCCCGCTCCCACCGCCCGCCGGGCCAGGATGGTTTCCGAGCACGGCCGGGCGGCTCGCTCGGTCTCCAGGGAGAGGAAGCGCAGGCGCGAGGGCCGATCGGCGTCCCCGAGGAGGATCTCGTCGCCGGGGCGAAGCTCGGTGCGTTCGTCGTCCGAACGCGGCAGGGCCCGCCGGACGCCCTCCCGGACGAGGGCGGATCCGTTCGTGCTGCCCAGATCCTGAAAGAAGACCCGTCCCTGATCGACCACCAGCCGGCCGTGGATGGCGGAGACGCGCGCATCTTTCAAGGCGATGTCGTTGCCTGGGCCCCGGCCCACGGAAAGGACCGGGCCGGCGAGGGTCCGCGCTCCTCCCTTGTCCTCGGCTCCGTCCTGGATCCAGAGGCGAATGCCCTGCGCCGTCATCGCATCGGCCATGAGAACTCCAATCCGCCCTGCAGCGAGAGGAAGAAGGAGGTATCGCTCGGGGTCAGCCAGGCCGATGGACGCAGCGACAGAACCAGCGCCAAGAATTCGCGCGCGGGCCAGCGCAATCCCAGGTCGCAGAAAAACAGCGCGCCCCAATGATCGTATCGGTCCCGGGTCCCGGCGGCGAGCGCTCCGGCTCCGAGGCCGAGGCGCAGCTCGAGGGGGCCGGCGTCCGGTGTCAGCGCGCCGGTGGCCGCGGCCGATAGATGTTGCAGCGTCCCGGCGCCACTGTCGCTGGCGTGCCGGCCCCAGGCCAGCAGCAGGCCCAGGTTCCACTTCCGCGCCCAGCCGAAAGAGAGCGCGAGCCCGGCGCCGGCGCCCGCCGAAAGCGACTCGGCGTCCCGACCGAAAAGGAAGATCCCTCCGCCCCCGGCTCCCGCGCGAATCTCCACGGCGGATTCCGTCCCGGCCGGCGGCGCGCCGCGGATGTCGGACCGCGGCGGAGTCGGGGCCGGGGCGGCCTGCGCGGGCGGCGGTTCGACCGCGGCAGCCGGCGGAGGCGATGGCTCGGGCGCCCGCGCCACGGGCGGCCGCGAGGCGCGGGCCTTGAGCCGCTCCCGCTTCTGTCGGGCCTGCTCGAAGACGTAGCGCACCTTGGGCGGCGGATCGGCGTCATCGAGGGCGAAGCCGCTGTCGACGGCCAAAATCGCGGCGAATTGCGCCTCCGCCTCGGTCAGATCGTCGCGCGCCACCGCCAGAGTCGCCAGGTGGCGGCGGGCCTCGACGACGTGGGCGATGTACTCCGGGTCAGCCTCGGGGGAAAACCGCGCCAGCGCCCGCTCCAGGTGGGAGCGGGCCCCTTCGGCATCCAGGCTGGAAAGACAGGCCAGCCCCGCGGCCAGGTCCGCCTGGCCGGGAAATGCCTCTCCACCGAGGGCCGGCGCGCCGGAAAGCGCGAGCGACAGGAGCCAGAAAATGGCGCTCTCACTCCGCAATCCAATCTCCTCCCGCGCCGCCGTCCAGGCCGCCGTCGGCGCCCGCGTCGGCATCGGGTCCGCCATCGCCGCCGTCGCCGGGCGGGGACCGCGAAAAGACCCAGAAAAATCCCCACGCCGAGTAGGTCTGATGCCTCAAAGAAATCGTCAGCCGGACGGTGTGGCGGTCCACCTCGGCGTCCGGTTGGGCCTGGAGCACCACCTCCAGGGAATTATCGGCGCCGGAAAAGTCCGCCCGCGAGAACCCGAGGCCCGGTCCAAAGTCGAGCTGGGTCAGCATCGCCTGAGGGTTGGTCCCCCAGGGCGGCGGCCGGGAAATCTCCACACGGATCTGTTTGCGTTCTCCCTGGCGGATGAACTCGTCCGGGGTGAAGCGCAGCCCCGGGCCGCCGTCGGGTGCGGCGACGGTGTCGGCGAACGCGCCGCAACCGGACGAGCCGGAGGCCGCGACAAGCCATAGAGCCGCACCCAGGAGGCAGCGCATGACTTGCAGAACTTAGCACACCCCACCGAGACCATCCAGTTTTGCCCCATCGCCGTCCGGCGCCGCCACCTGCCTGTTGACAGAGGCAGGGGCGTGTGCTGCACTCGGGCCATGATTGGAAACACACTGAGACTTTCCTTTGGGTTTATCGCGCTGGTTGCCTCGATTGGACTCTGCTCCTGCGCCCACGCGCCGCCCGAACCCGATACCCTGGATGAGTCGTCGCGAGACGATGCGGCCCCGGCGGCGAAGCCCGCCTCCCGGCCGGGGGTTCCGGCGCCCGCGGCCGCTCCAACCGCGGGCGAACCGGTGCCCCGCCCCGGCGCGGAGGCCACCGGCGAGGGCGCGGGATCGGGGTCGTTCGCCGTCGCCCAGAAGCTCCTGGAGGCCAACCGCTTCGAGGACCTGCTGGGAGTCTTCGAGCCCGACCAGGCGCAGGCCCTCCCCCCCGACAAGAAGAAAGACCTGCTGGGCATGTACGTCGAAGCGGCGCGGCGGTTGCGGGAGAAGTTCAAGGATGTGGCCTTCTCCTCTCTCTTTTGCGAGCGGGGGCTCTTGCTCGATCCGCGCCAGGTCGACCTGATGCGCATTCAGATCCGCAATTATCTCTCGCCGGAGATGCAACTGGTCGGCGGAGCGGAGGAACTGGCCGAGCAACTGGTGGCGGTGGACCGGGAAGACCAGGAAAACCAGCTGTTGCGCGGCAAGGTGGCGCTGGAACAGGGCAAATACGACGTGGCGGTGGAATGGCTCACCCGTGCCGCGCGCAGCGGCCGGGAGCAGAACTCGCCCGCGGTCCAGGAGGCGTGGAAACTCCTCGACGAGGCCAAGGGCCATCAGGAGGAGCTCAAATCCTCCCTCTCCATGACCAAGGAACTCGAGGCCATGATGGCGCGGGCCAAAGCCCAATCGGCGAAGCTTCCCCAGGTGGAAGTGGAGACGCCGGCGCCCGAGACGCGTGCGAAGATCATCCTCTACATGACCCGCTGGTGCCGCTACTGCGCCAAGGCGCGGGACTTGCTCAAGAGCCTCAAGGTCGATTTCTCGGAGAAGGACATCGAGGATAACCCGAAAGCCATGCAGGAGTTGGTGGAATTCGCCCGTAATAAAGGCATCGAGCTTCGGGGCGTGCCGGTCGTTCGCATCGGCGACGAACTGGTGCTGGGCTACAATCCCCAGCGCATCGAGGCCCTCGTCCGCAGCCTCCAGTAGCGCCGGCTGCTTTCGTTGGGCGCGGGTGTTGTGAGCGTGGCGTTCGGCCCACAAGGTGGCGCGGGGCGGGGGCGGACGGTGGCGCCGTGCCTTGCGCTCGCGGCGATTGTCTGCCTGTCCTTGCCGGCGCTCGCCCAGCACGAGATCCGGCTGCTGCTGGCGGCGGGTGCGGAAAAGGTCGCCGTGAGCGGGAACGACCTTCGCGTGCTGGACGACGAGGGAGAGCGGACGCTGGTGAAAGCCGGCCGGCGTGTGCAGGCGCTTCGGCGGGGCGAACTCCTGTCCATCGACGGCCTCGGCGAGCCCCAGGCGGCGGTTCGCGTCGCCGGGGAAGACCTCCAGGCCGGAAAGATCCATCCCCTGGGCGTGCTCGAGATCCGGGGCGGTCGCGGCGGGTTGTGGCTGGTGGATCGCCTGCCGCTGGAAGAATACGTGGCCCGGGTGGTGGAAGCCGAGATGGGCGGCGGCTGGCCGCTCGAGGCCCTCAAGGCCCAGGCAGTGGCGGCCCGGTCGTTCGCCTTGCGCCGCTGCCTGCAACGCCAGGAAGAGCCCTACGACCTGGTGGCCTCCACCTCGGACCAGGCGTTCGCCCGGGGGGCGCTTGCGGAGGGCCGGGTGCGGCAGGCGGTGCGGGAGACCTCCGGCATGATCCTGGCGCACGAGAATTTTCCCGCCGAGGCCACCTACTCGGCGTGTTGCGGCGGGCGGACGGCGTCGGCCGAGGAGGTGTTCGGCGAAAAGGTGCCCTACCTCGCTTCCCAGGCGGATCCGTACTGCGCGGGCTGCCCCGGAGGCGAGTGGCAACGGCGGATCTCCGTCTCAGAGCTGGGGCGGGCGTGGTCCGGCGCCAGCCGGGGGCGGGGACGGCTCGGCGCGTGCCGGACGGATGGCAAGACGCTCACCTGCCGGGAAGGGAACAAGACCGTCGAACTCGGGCCGGTGGAATTGCGCCGCCTGCTCGGCTCGGCCCGGCTGCCGTCGACCCGCTTCGCCCTCCGCCTCGAAAAGGACGCGGTGATCGCGTCCGGCCGGGGCCGCGGACACGGCGTGGGTCTGTGCCAGTGGGGCGCGCGGGGGATGGCCGAACAGGGTGCGGACTACCGGGCGATCCTGCTCCGCTTCTATCCGGGGGCCGAATTGCGAAAGATGTACTGATGCGCCTTTGCGACTTCGATTATCATCTCCCGCCCGAGCGTATCGCTCAGGAGCCCGCTCCCGAGCGGGATGGCTCCCGTTTGATGGTCCTGCCCGAAACCGGCGCTCCCGTCCACCGGCGATTTTCGGACCTGGTGGAGATGCTCGACGAGAAGGACCTGCTGGTGTTCAACGACACCCGGGTCATCCCGGCCCGGCTGCGGGGGCGCAAGGAGAGCGGGGGCGCGTGCGAGGTGCTCCTCGACCGGCCGCTGGACGAGGAGCGCCGCCAAGACGGGCGCTTCGTCTCGAACTGGCAATGCCTCCTGCAGGCCGCCCGGCCGCCGCGTCCGGGAGCGGAGATCGGGCTCCCCGGCGGCGGCCGCCTGCGCGTCGTCGGCCGCGGGGAAGGCCCGTTGTGGCAGGTGACCCTGGCTCTCGGCCGTCCCTGGCTGGAGTTCCTGGGCGAGTGTGGCGAGGTTCCGCTGCCCCCGTACATCCAGAGAAAGGACGGCGACTTGCGCACCGCCGACGACCGCGCGCGCTACCAGACGATTTTCGCGCGGGAAGCAGGCGCGGTCGCCGCTCCCACCGCGGGCCTGCACTTCAGTCCCCGCCTGCTCGAAGCCCTGAAAGCCCGCGGCGTCTCTTTCGCCCGGGTCACGCTGCACGTCGGTCCCGGGACCTTTTTGCCCATCCGCAGCGAGGAGGTGGAGGCGCACCGGGTGCTGTCCGAACGCTATCAGATCCCCGCGGCCACCGCCGGCGCCGTCCGGGCCTGCCGCGCCCGCGGCGGAAGGGTGGTGGCCGTCGGCACCACCGTGGTGCGCGCCCTGGAGAGCGCCGGACGCTCGGGAGAGCCGGCGGCCGGAGAGGGGATCACCGACCTGTTCATCCGGCCCGGGTATCGCTTCGCAGTGGTGGACGCGCTCGTGACCAATTTCCACCTGCCGAAATCGTCGCTGCTGCTCCTGGTCTGCGCCTTCGCCGGGCGGGAGCGGATTCTCGGCGCCTACGCGGAGGCGGTGCGCGAAGGGTACCGGTTCTATTCCTATGGAGACGCCATGTTCATCGCACGGAGAGCGGAGTCATGAGCGCGTCGGAACCGGCGCTGCGGTTCGAGATCTCGGCTCGCGAAAGCTCGGGCCCGGCCCGGTGCGGCCGGCTGCACACGCGGCGGGGAACGCTCGAGACGCCGGTGTTCATGCCGGTGGGGACCGCCGGGGCGGTGAAGACCCTCCATCCCGACGAGGTGCAGAAGCTCGGCTTTTCGCTCATCCTGGGCAACACCTATCACTTGATGCTGCGGCCGGGCGCGGAGAGGATCGCCGGTCTGGGGGGCCTGCATCGCTTCATGGGATGGACCGGGTCCATCCTCACCGACAGCGGGGGGTACCAGGTCTTCAGCCTGCAGAAGATCCGGCATATCCGCGAAGAGGGAGTGGAGTTTCGCAGCCACATCGACGGCAGCACGCACTTCCTGTCGCCGGAACGGGCCATCGACATCCAACAGAAGCTGGGTTCCGACATCATGATGGCCCTGGATGAGTGCCCGCCCCATGACGCCGGCGCCGCCTACCACGCCGCCTCGTGCCAGCGCACCACCCGCTGGGCGGCCCGATGCCTGGCGGTCCGGCGGCCGGGAAGCGGGGCGCTGTTCGGCATCGTCCAGGGCGGACTCGACCGGGTGCTGCGACGCGCGCACCTTTCGGAGCTGGCGGCCATGCCCTTCGAAGGGCTGGCTCTGGGGGGCCTCTCGGTGGGGGAGGGGCCGGAACGCATGGCCGAGGTGGTTTCCGAGATCGCGCCGCTCATGCCGGCGGACCGGCCGCGCTACCTCATGGGCGTGGGCGAGCCGCGCGACATCCTGATGGCGGTGCGGGCCGGGATCGACATGTTCGATTGCGTGCTCCCCACCCGCAACGCGCGCAACGGCTCGCTCTTCACCCGCCAGGGGCGCATACAGATCCGAAACAGCATTCATGCCGGCAGCGACCGGCCCATCGAGGAGGGGTGCGGCTGTCCGGCCTGCCAGCGCTTCTCCCGCGCGTATCTGCGGCATCTGTTCTTGTCCAACGAGATTCTCGGCCATCGTCTGAACACCCTGCACAACCTGCACTTCTTCGCCGCGTTCATGGCCGACATCCGCCGGGCCATCCGCGAGGACCGCCTGGAGGCATTCACTTCGGACTTCCACAGGACCTTCGATTCTTCCCGCGGCGAGGAACGGTTCGGCTGAGATCGGCGCGTCTCGCGCGGTTGCATTATTTATTTGATCTCCCAATCCAAGTTTGTTATGGAGGCTAGCCTGCCGCGGCGCCGGTATGCAATGGTGCGACACCGGCCGGCGGGCGAGGAGGCTACAGCCTTGGATTCGATACTGTTTTCATTGTTGGCGCAGGAGCAGGGCGGTCAGGGCGCGCCGGGCGCCGCCGGGTGCCAGGGCATGATGAGCATGCTGTTTCCGATCCTGCTCATGTTCGTCATCATCTTCTTCCTCATCATCCGCCCTCAGCAGAAACAGCAGCGCCAGCACCAAGAGATGCTCAAGGCGCTGAAAAAAGGCGACAAGGTTATCACCGCCTCGGGCATCTTCGGCACCATCGCCAACCTCAATGACAACGTGGTCACGCTGGAAGTCGCCAAGAACGTTCATCTGCGCGTCCTGCGCGCCCAGGTGGCCGGCCTGCAATCCGGCGCCCTGGAGAAGGCCGGCGAGGAAGCCGCGGCCGAAGGAAAGTGAACGCAGGATCCGTCCCCATCGGAGAGACCGACCATGGATAAAGGCTGGTACTGGAAACTGGGATTCGTCCTGGCCCTCGTGCTGTTCTCGGCGGCGTTCTTGCTGCCGAGCTTCGCGCCGGATTCGCTGCCGGCATGGTACAAGGACATCTTTTCGCGAAAGGTCAACCTCGGGCTCGATCTTCAGGGCGGCATCCACCTGGTGCTGGGAGTCGAGGTGGACAAGGCGCTCGAGGACAAGGCCGACCAGTACTCGAACGACTTCAAGGACATTTTGAAGGAGAAGCGCATACCCTTCAAGCGCATCGCCCGCTTGCCGGGGACTTTCGACATCCAGTTCGAGCTCGAGAGCGCCGACGACCTCAAGAAGCTCGAAAAGCGCGTGCTGAACACCTACTTCAACCTCAAGAAGGTTTCGGAGGAAGGCACCAGCCTGCGGGTGACCTTCGACGAGAAATTCGTGGAAGAGCTGCGCAAGAACGCGCGCGACCAGTGCCGCATGACCGTGCGCAACCGGGTGGACGAGATCGGCGTGGCCCAGCCCACCATCGCGCCGCATGGGGACGTGGGCATCCTGGTGCAGCTTCCGGGCGAGTTCGATCCGGAGCGCGCCAAGAAGCTCCTCGGCCGCACCGCGCAACTGGTGTTCAAGGTGGTGGACGACAAGAGCGACTTCATCAAGAAACTCAAGGACCGGCTGCCCCAGGGTGTGCGCATGGAGAGCTACAACTACTCCGGTCCCAACGAGGAAGTGGTCACCGAGTTCTTCCTGGTCTCCCGCGGCAAGGGCAACGAGGGCAAGAACCGACTGCTCGACTTCTTCAACAACGTCTCCGAGATCGACACCTTCCTGAAGGCGAAGAACGTCGATGCCGCGATCGCCTCGCGCATCGTCGATCTGCTGCGCGAGGGCATCAGCGACAGCGAGCGCAAGGAGGTCCAGTCTCTGGCCCGGCAGGCGTTTGGCTTGAGCAGCGCGGCGCCGGCGCCGGCCGCTCCCGAGGAGAAGAAACCCGACACCGGCGCCTCGGCTCCCGAAGGCGAGAGTGCCAAGCCCGCGGTCGCGGCCGGCGAGGCCCTGCCGGCGGACTACGTGGAGTTCGAACGGTTGCTGCGCGGCAAGGTGCCGGAGGACCGGGAGATCGGCTTTTCGCGCAACGAGCAGCAACTCGAGGTCGAGTATCGCACCTACTACCTGCATCGCGCCGTATCGATGACCGGCGACTACATCACCGACGCCCGGGTGCAGATGGATCCCGAGACGGGTCATCCCGAGGTGTCCCTGACCTTCGATCGCACCGGAGCGGTGATGTTCGAAAAGCTCACCGGCGCCCACGTGCGCGAGCGCATGGCCATCGTGCTGGAAGGCGAGGTCAGCTCGGCGCCGGTCATCCAGCAGCGCATCGCCGGCGGGCGGGCCCGCATCACGCTGGGCGCCACCCGCGACTACAACAGCGCCCTCACCGAGGCCAACGATTTGGCGGCGGTCCTGCGCGCCGGGGCGTTGCCGGCGCCGGTGCGTATCCTGGAAGAGCGCACCGTGGGCCCGACCATGGGCGAGGACGCCCGGCGCCAGGGCTCCTGGGCGCTGGTCATCGGCACCATTCTGGTGGTGCTCTTCATGGTGATCTATTACGGCCGGTTCGGGCTCATCGCCGACGTGGCGCTCATCCTCAACGCGGCGCTGATCCTGGTTTGCATGGTGGCCTTCGGCGCCACCCTGACCTTGCCGGGCATCGCCGGCATCGTGCTCACCCTGGGCATGGCGGTGGACGCCAACGTGATCATCAACGAGAGAATCCGCGAGGAGTTGCGGGCCGGCAAGACCCCGCGGGCGGCGGTGGAAGCCGGCTACAGCCGCGCTTTCTGGACCATCTTCGACGCCAACCTGACCACCCTCATCACGGCCTTCGTGCTCATGTCCTATGGTTCCGGGCCGGTGCAGGGCTTCGCCGTCACCCTGGCCATCGGGCTGGTGGTCTCCATGTTCACCGCCATCTTCGTGACCCGGGTGCTGGTGGACTGGATGGTGGCGCGCCGCAAGGCGGCCACCCTCAACGTGTGACGGCCGGCATCGGGACGGAGGAGAGAAATGGAATTCTTCAAGCCGGGTTCGATCCACATCGACTTCATGGGAAAGCGCAAGACCTTCCTCGTCATCTCCCTGGTGGTGTGGCTCGCCTGCATCGGCGTCTTCGTGGTGCGCTACCTGAACGACTCCATCAATTGGGGCATCGACTTCGCCGGCGGAACGGTGATCGATCTCGAGTTCGAGAAGAACGTCGATATCGGCGCGGTTCGCAAACTGGTATCCGATCTCGGGTACAAGAAGGCCACCATCCAGAACAGCGGCCTGGGCCAGGAAGGCAAGTCCGCCTTCATCATCCGCATCGAGCGCATCGCCATTCTTTCCCCCGAGGACGCCGGCCAGGTGGAGGCCGCGTTGAAGGAGATGTATCCGGACGGCATCGCGCGTTTCGAATACGACCGAAACAGCGGCGACCAGTTCGGTGTGACGTTCAGCTCGGCCCACACCGCGGACGAACTCAAGGATACCCTGGCCCGGATCGCGGAGAAGCTCGGCAAGCCCGACCTGGCCAAGGTGAGCATCCGCGCTCCCAGCCGCGAGGGGGAGTTCCGCTACCAGATCCTCATGACCGGCGTGTCCGCACAGATCGAAGATGCGGCGGCCAAGGCCTTCCCCGAGGCCAAGCCCGAGGTGCGCAAGGTGGAGTTCGTGGGCCCGGAAGTGGGCGAGAAGCTGCGCCTGGACGCGCTGCTCGCCATGTTGTACGCCTTCGTGGGCATCCTGGTGTACATCGCCTTCCGCTTCAACATGATGTTCGCCCCCGGAGCGGTGATCGCGCTGATCCACGACTCCTTCATCGTGATCGGCCTGTTCGCCCTGTTCGGCCTTGAGATGAACCTCACCTTCCTGGCCGCGGTGCTCACCGTGATTGGCTACTCCATCAACGACACCATCGTGGTGTACGACCGCATCCGCGAGACCATGGGACGGCTGCGTTCGCTTCCTCTCGACCAGATCATAAACACCGCCCTCAACGAGGTGCTCAACCGCACCATCCTCACCTCGCTGACCACCGAGCTGGCGCTGCTGGGCCTTCTGTTCATGGGCTTCGGCGAGATCCGCGACTTCGCCATCGCCATGACCATCGGCATCGTGGTCGGAACCTACTCCTCGATCTACGTCGCCTCGGCGCTCACCCTCCAGTTCGACGCTCTGGCCAAGAAAGTGAAGCCCGCCTGAACCAACCGGGCCCGTTGCGATCATGGCGCGCCGCTGGGAGATACGAAAGACCGACGCGGCGGCGGCCCGCTCTCTCTGCCAGAAGCTGAACGTCAGCCCGCTGCTTTGCAATCTGCTCGTCGGCCGCGGATTGGAGACGGCCGAGGCGGCGCGGCGCTTTCTTTCGCCGTCGCTACAAGATTTGCACGAGCCCGGTCTCATGCGCGGCATGGACGCCGCGGTGGACCGGCTGGTCGGCGCGCTGCGGGGCCGAGAGGCGGTGGCCATCTGGGGCGACTACGACGTGGACGGCGTCACCTCGACCGCGCTGCTTCGGCTCTTTCTCCAGCGGGTGGGCCTGGAATGTGCCTACTACATCCCGTCGCGCGTCGAGGAGGGGTACGGCCTCAACGAGCAGGGAATCCGGGATCTGGCCCGGGCCGGCGTCCGGCTCCTGCTCACGGTGGATTGCGGCAGCACCGACCACACCGAGATCGCCCTGGCCCGCTCGCTCGGGATCGACGTGGTGGTGATCGACCACCACCAGGTCTCCGATGATCTGCCCGCGGCAGTGGCGCTGCTCAATCCCCGCCAGCCCGGTTGTCCGTTCCCTACCAAGGATCTGGCCGCGGTGGGCGTCACCTTCAACCTGGTGATGGCCCTGCGGGCGCGCTTGCGCCAATCCGGCCTGTTCGCCTCCGGCGAGGAGCCCAATTTGCGCGAGTACCTGGACCTGGTGGCCCTGGGGACCCTGGCCGACGTGGTGCCGCTCTCGGACGAGAACCGTGTGGTGACCCACTTCGGCCTGAGGGAGCTCACCGCGGCGCGGCGGCCGGGGCTGGCCGCGCTGAAGGAAGTGGCTGGCTTGCGGGGAGGATCGGTGACCGCGGGCCAGGTGGCCTATCGCCTGGCGCCGCGCATCAACGCCATCGGGCGGTTGGGCAAGGCCGACCTGGCGGTGGAGCTGCTCGCCACTTCTTCGTACGCCCGCGCGCTCGCGCTGGCCCGGGAGCTGGATCAGGCCAACAGCGCTCGCCAGGCCATCGAGCAAGAGATATTCGAGGAGGCGTTGAAGATGGCTCGAGAGGAGGTCGAGTCCTCCGCGGGCGGCGCGCTGGTGCTGGCGGGCGAGGGCTGGCACGTGGGCGTGGTGGGCATCGTGGCCTCGCGCCTGGTGGAGAGGTTCGGTTGCCCGGTGGTCATGATCGGACTCCAGGGCGAAGAAGGACGCGGGTCGGCGCGGGGGACCGAGGACGTCCATCTCTTCGAGGCGTTGCAGGGCTGCGCCGAGCTGCTCCAGGCGTTCGGCGGGCATCGAGCGGCAGCGGGTTTGAGCCTGCGGCGGGACCGGCTGGAGGAGTTCCGGCGGACATTTGCGCGGATCATCGAGAAGCAACGAGCGGGAAGCGAAAACGCTCGGCCGCTGCGCCTCGATGCCGTGGTGCCGCCCGGAGCCTGGTCGGTCGAGGCGGTGGAAGAACTCCATCAGCTCGAGCCGCACGGTCCAGGCAACCCCGAGCCGATTTTCATGGGCGAGAATCTCGCAATCAAGTCGGCGCGCCTGGTGGGCCGCGAGCCGCCCTACCATCTCAAGCTGCTGCTGCTCGACGGCGAGCGGACGTTCGATGCCATCGGGTTTCGGCAGGGGGACCGCTTGCAACAAGTGCTGGAGAGGATGGATGTGGCGTATCGGCCAGAGGTCAACGCCTTCGAGGGGACGCTGGGGGTTCAGCTCCGCCTGGTCGACTTCCGCCTTCCCGGCGGAGTGTGAACGAACGCCGGACCGAAAACTCGGATCGGATCGTTTGAGGTGATGGATGGGTTCGGATGCGCTGTACATCGTGCTGGTATTTGCGCTGTTCGTCATTCCCAAGGTGCTCCAGCGCTATCGCATGCCCGGCGCCATCACCAGCCTGGTGCTGGGAATCGCGGCCTCGTTGACCGGCCTGTTCGAGAACGACACGGTGGTGGCGATGCTCGGCACGTTCGGCATCGTGGCCTTGTTCCTGATCGCGGGGATGGAGGTGCGTTTCGGCGAGTTGCGCCAGAACGCGGGGGTGCTCGCCCAACACCTGGTCATCCAGACATCGGTGTTTGTGCTCGTCGCCTTGTTGCTGGCGGAGGCCTTCGGCCTGGACTGGCGCGCATCCGCCCTGGCGGGACTGGCGCTGCTCACGCCATCGGCCGGATTCATTCTGGACTCCATGGGATCGTTCGGCCTGGGAGAGTCGGGGCGTTTCTGGGTGAAATCCAAGGCCATCGCCGCCGAGTTGCTGGCGCTGGTGACGCTGTTTGTCGTGATGCAGTCGAGTTCGGTCGGTCATTTCGCGCTGGCCAGCGCGGCGCTGATGTTGCTCCTATTGATGGTTCCGGCCCTGTTTCGTCTCTTTGCGATCCGCATTGCTCCGTTCGCTCCGAGGTCGGAGTTCGCGTTTCTCATCATGCTGGCGGTCGTTTGCGCCTACGCCACCAAGCACCTCGGCGTGTATTACCTGGTCGGCGCCTTCCTCGTGGGACTGGCGGCGCAGCGTTTTCGCGAGAAACTGCCGGCCATGTCCTCCGAACGCATGTTACACGCGGTGGAGGCTTTCGCCTCGGTGTTCACGCCGTTTTACTTCTTCAACGCCGGGCTCATGTTCAGGGTTTCGGACTTCGGTCCTTGGGCTCTGTTGGCCGCGGCGGGCTTCGTGGTGCTGTTCCTTCCTCTTCGGGTCGGGATGGTCGCTCTCCACCGCCGCCTGGCCCTGAAGGAGAACGTCTGGCAGGGACTCCAGGTCGGCATCACCTTGTTGCCATCGCTGGTGTTCACCTTGATTCTGGCGCAGATCTTGCGGGAGCGGTTCGATGCGCCGGGATGGCTGGTGGGCGGCCTGGGGATCTATACCGTGATCAATACCCTGGTGCCGGGGCTGCTGCTGCACACGCCGCCGCCGGATTACGAGTCGCCGCATCTGGCCGAACCGGCCTCACCCCCCGAGGATAAGAACCGATAACTTTTTTGGCAGAAGCCGCTTGGCATCTCATGGCGGCGTGCTATATTGGACCCATGAGGAAGTGGGCGACCATCCTGGTTCTGCTGGCCGTGCCGATCGTCGAAGGTCCGGTGCCGCTCGATTTGCGGGCAAACACTGACGTGATCCGACCCATCTCCCACCTTCCTGCCTCGCCGCTGGATCAGCCCTTTTCGGCGTCCATGCTCATTGTTCCGCCGGCCGCCTGCGGGATGGCACTGGATGCAGGATGCTGCGATGAGGGCTGCTTCGTATTCGGTGGTTTTCTCGGGATGTTGCGTTCTCCGATCCCGGAGGACATCCTCCGCCCTCCCCGGAGCTCGCGCTGAGCGGCTTTTTCGATCCGAAGAAGACCACACTGTGAGCCGGGAGGATTTGTCTTCCTCCCGTGCGGGAGGATGATCATGAGCCAGATTCATCGCAACGATTTGTCGAGGCAGGGTTCTCCAGCCGCAAGCCGAGAGTCACCATCGGTCGCGCCAGGTGCTGTAAAGAGAATCGGTGCAGGAAAGTTCGCCTTGTTGTTCTGGGGGCTGCCGTTTGTACTGCTGATTGTGCTGCTTGCCACGCGCGGCTCTTGCGCCTGAGGATGCGGGGCGAGATACGATGACTGCGAGAAAATCGGTTCAACGAGGTGGCCTGATGCCAGTGTGGACGTCTGGAGCCGACCGGCGCGACCATCGTTGCACGGGCGGCGGTTTGTTGATGCTGGACTACGACGGCACCCTGGCGCCATTTCGGCGGGACCCGGCCCGGGCCAAGCCCTGGCCCGGCGTGCGGCGGATGCTCGAGCGAATCTCGACCCATCCGAACACACGCGTGGTGGTGGTCACGGGACGAAGCGTGGAAGACCTGCTCCGGGTGTACGCCCCGCCGGCACCCGTCGAGGTGTGGGCCAGCCACGGCTGGGAACACTTCGCCAACGGTCACCACACCCGCCTGCCGCTCACCGCCGGATGCGGCTCGGATCTTCGGCGTGCGTTGGATTCGGTGCCCGATCTGCTGGCGCGCGGCGCCCGCCTGGAGGTGAAACCCGCCTCGCTGGCGTTGCACGTGCGGGGGTTGCCCGCGGCGCGCGCTGCGGCTATCCTGGCCGAGGGCCGGCGGCGCTGGCGGGTGGTGTGCCAGGCGGGACGACTCGAGTGGATGGAGTTCGCCGCAGGGATCGAGATCATCGCTCGCGGGCGAGGAAAAGGTACGGTCGTGGAAGAGCTTCTGAGCCGATCGCTCCCCGGCGAGAGGGTCGCGTACCTGGGAGACGATGTTGCCGACGAGGAGGCCTTCCGGCGTGTGCGCCGTCGTGGAGAGGCGATCCGGATCGGGGTGGGGCGTTCTCCGACCGCGGCGGAGAGGACGCTTCATCCGCCGGTGGAATTGCTCGCCTACTTGGCAACATGGTTGTTCCCAAGGGGGTCCAGGTGAACTCGACGAGCCGACCGTCCGGAAGGATGGTGGTGGTTTCGAACCGCTTGCCCTTCGTGGTGGAAAGGGACGAGCGCCAGGGGTGGAAGCTGATCCCCGGATCCGGCGGTCTGGTCTCGGCGTTGCTCCCGACACTCAAGGACCGGGGCGGGGTTTGGATCGGCTGGCCCGGATCCGTGCAGGACGAGGCCGCCGCGCGGCGGGTCCTGAGCCGCTCGGGAACACTGTCGGGATACCGGCTGGTGCCGGTGGTGTTGTCGCCGGCAGACATCGAGAAGTTCTATCTCGGATTCTCCAACGAGATCATCTGGCCGCTGTTTCACGATCTGCAGTCGATGTGCAATTTCGATCCCGACTACTGGCAATCGTACGTAACGGTCAACCGCAAGTACGCCGCGGCGGTCCGCGGCGCCACCCGGCCCGGAGATTTCGTGTGGGTACACGACTACCACCTCATGCTCCTGGGGCGCGAACTCCGGCGCCTGCGGTTGCAGAATCGCATGGCCTTCTTCCTGCATATCCCGTTTCCGCCGCCCGATATCTTCTTCAAACTTCCGTGGCGGCAGGAACTGGTGTGGGCCCTGCTCGAGTTCGATCTCATCGGTTTTCAGACCTGGCGCGATCGCCACAACTTCCTCCAATGTCTCGAAGTTCTGGCGCCGCAGACGTCCTGCTCGGGACGGTCGCAGGTGATCTCCGTTCGCTTCGCCGGCCGCACCATTCGAGTGGGGCACTTTCCCATCAGTGTTGATTTTTCGGCACTGGAACACGCCGCTCGGCAAGAATCGGTCCGGCGGGAAGTCGAGCGGCTGCAAAATGCGTTGCACAACCGGCAGCTCATTCTCGGCCTGGATCGGTTGGACTACACCAAGGGTATTCTGTACCGTCTCCAGGCGTTCCATTACGCGCTGGAACACAACCCGGCATTAAAGGATCGTGTGACCCTGGTGCAGGTGGTCGTTCCGAGCCGAGGAGACATCCCTCGCTACCACGAACTGCGCTTGCGCATCGAGCAGACGGTCAGTCGCATCAACGGACAATACACCCGGCCCGGGAGCTGGGTGCCCATCCACTATATCTACCGCAACCTCTCTCCCACGGAGCTGTCGGCCTTTTACCGCGCCGCCGGGATCGCCCTGGTGACCCCGCTCAAGGACGGCATGAACCTGGTGGCCAAGGAGTACTGCGCCTGTAGCCTGGAGGAGGACTGCGTGCTCATCCTGAGCGAGTTTGCCGGGGCTGCCGCGCAACTGCACCACTGGGCGCTGACGGTGAACCCCTACGACGTCAAGGGCGTGGCCGACGCCATCGCCCGGGCCTACCGCATGGACCTTGAGGAACGCCATCGCCGCATGCGGCCGATGCGCCGCTCCATCCGGCGTCATGATATCTTCTGGTGGTTGGATCTCTTTCTCCATGCGGCCTTCCGGCGCGACTTGGAAGATTTTCCGGTGGAAGCGAAGTCGCTACGGGAGGGAACCGAACACCGTCAGGCGCGACGGCGCCGCCGATAGGCGGCGCAAAGCAGCGGCAGCAGGCAGAGGCTCAGGCCCTGGGTGGTGGCGCAGCCGGAGCCGCCGCCCGAGCATTTGCCTTTCTGGCAGGTCTTGCCCGGACCGCACGAGGTGCCGTCGGGGGCCGGCGGGTGCCGGCAACCCTGAGCGGCGTCGCAGACGTCTTCGGTGCAAGCATCATCGTCCCAGCACTCCAATGCCACCGGAGCGAACACGCATCCCTCCGTCGGGTCGCAGCGATCGCGAGTGCAGGCGACGTTGTCCGAGCAGGCCAGCGGCGTGCCGGTCTGACACTGGCCGCCGAGGCATGTCTCCCGGCCGTTGCAGATGGTATTGTCGTCACAGCCGGTTCCATCCGCGACCGGCCGGCAGGTGCCGAGGCTCCCGGTCTGGTTGCAGGACTGGCACAAGGGGCAGCGTTCCTCGCAGCAAATCCCATCGGCGCAGATGCCGGTCTCGCAGTCGCCATCGAGGGCGCAGGCCTCGCCCGTCGGCCGCCCCAAGAAGTTGCTGATGAAATCCTCGAACTCGTCCACCTTGGTGCTGCACGCCATGTAGGTGCAGTAGCCGTCGCCGTAGGAGGTGACGCCGGCCACGTATTCCCGGCCCTCGCGAACCACCAGGCCCGGCCCGCCGCTGTCGCCGCTGCATGTGCCGCCCGGATCCATGTCGGTGCAGATGGTGCGCGGATTGGCCTGGCGGCAGCGGCTCGGTCCCGGACAGATCACGCTGAGATTGTTGGTGACATGCATCTTGGTTCCTTCGCCGCCGCCGCCCGGGATGGTGCTGCCGAATCCCACGAACTCGATGGCCAGGCCGATATCCGCGGAGGTCAGCTTGAGGTTGGCGGGAAGGTGCGGGATGGGCTCGATCTCCGGCGGAGGATCGCTGGCCAGACGCAGCAAGGCGATATCGTTGACGATGTTGGCGCTGTCCCATTCGGGATGGACCGCGACCTCGGCGACGTTGCGGGGCACCATGCCCTCGAACAGGCTGTTGCCGAAACGGATCAGGATGTTTTCCGCCGCGGCCGTCACGCCCGGTTCGGGGTTAACGCAGTGGGCGGCCACCATGATCACGCGCCGGGCGATCAATGTGCCCGAGCACATCCAGCCGTTGACCCCGCCGTCGCTGGCGTCCATCTCGACCACCGCGGCGTGGGCGGGACTCGTGTCGGGCTCGCCGTTGATGATGGGGAAGAACCGCGCCCAATACTCGGGGGCCTCGCTGGACGCACAGGCCGCGAGGCAGAGGGCCAGCGGCACCACCAGAACTTTCCAAGGCACGAGACACCTCCTGAACCTCCCGCCCTCGGACACCCTAGCAGAGTGAGGCGGCGGATTCCAGACCCGCTTGGGGCGGTGCCTCGGCCCGGCGGGGGGCAATCGCAAAGTGCGCTGTACGGAAAGGAGAGAGCGGCGGGCTATCGCTTGCGCAGGCGGCGGATGATCTTGCTCTTGACCGAGCCGTCGTCGAGGTCTTCCCCGCGGGCGCGGGACAGAACCCGATCCTCGATCTGCATGACCCGGCGCCGGCATTCAGCCGAAAGAGAGGCGGCCGGTTGACCCACGGGTTCGTCCAGACCCTCGCTCCAGCCGTGCTTCATTCGCAGCACCTGGGCCTCGGCGGTGGAGAGGCCTTCCAGCAGTCGGCTGCGGGTGGTCGATCGTGTCCTGGCGCGGATGCCCATGAATCCCTCCTGGGAGCCGGGGAACGCCGCAAACCCGCATGGATACAGGGCGCGAGCGCATTCGCCATCGGCCCGACAGGCTCACGATAACGTTGCTTCTCTACCCCGTCAAGTTTTTGGCCGGTCGCCTTGTGGAGCGTCGTTGATGCGGTAGAGACACAGCGGATCCTGGCGCCGTCCGAGCAAGATCACCCTCTCGGGATCGCGGTTGGGAACCTCGAACAGGTAGGTCGCCAGCAACGTTCCCGGGCGCATCTCATCGCAGCATTTCTGGTAGAGGCGGGGCAGGAGGTGGGGCATGAGAAAGGCGTACACCACCGAGGCGTCTTCGAAGTCGGCGCGAAAGAGGTCGGCCCAGCGCACCCGGACGCGGCGCCGCACTGAAGACAGGCGCGTTTTCGCCCAGGCCCAGGCCCACACCGCGCCGTTCAACTCCAGTCCCAGTCCGTTCACGCCATCGCGCCGGCACAGCGCCCGCAGCACACGGCCATCGGCGCATCCCGCGTCCACGACCCGGTCGCCCGGCGCCAGAGGGAGGGCCGAGGCGATGGCGTCGAGATGTTCCGCCGGAGTGCGCACCACGGGGACCCGGCTATGGGCCAGCGCATACACCGAGGAGAAGACCCCGATGAGCAGGAGTCCGAACAGAAGCGCCACGACCCACAAGGAAGAGTTCCTCCGCCGCCATCGCCGGGTGTCGAAAAATGCCGTCCCGGCATTTTTCCAATCGCATCGTCGCGGTCCAGGTCCGCAACTGGCGCAAGAAATCCGGCGCCTGCGCGCTGGATTTCCACAGCGCCACATCCTTGTGCCGCAAAGCAGCCTGTTTTTCAACCGGTGGCTAGAAACGGTCGAAGATGTCGCCGCCTTCCCGGGAACGGCCGGCGCGCTTCTCGGCCGCCTGGCGCAGGGCGGACTCGGCCTCGGGATAGCGGGCCAGCAGCCGGCGCACCCGCTCGGGATCGAGCCAGGCCACCTTGGCCCCGCCCGGTCCGCCGGAGGCCGCCGGGGTTCCTTCGGGGATGCCCAGTGCGTCGAGGCCGAAGACCTCTCCCTTGGTCAGGAAGGCCACATCGACGATCCCGTCTTTTTGGGTGAGACGGATCTCGCCCTCCAGCACCAGCGCCGGACGAGGAGAGGCCACGCCTTCTTGCAGGGCCACCTCGTCCTCCGAGACCAGCGAGACCTCGGCGCCGTGCAGCAGTTCGTCGCGCTCGGAGGCTTTGCCGCAGCGGACGAGGACGCTGTGCATGAGCAGCTCGTCCTGGCGGATGAATTCGGCCAGCGAGACGTGCTTGAGCCCCAGCCGGAGCACGTGAACGGAATGTCGAGGGACATCGGCCATGAGTCGATGGTAGTGGCCGCCGGCCCTGCTGTCAAAGGTCACGGTCTCGGGTGCCGGCCCGCGATCTCGCCGACGCACCGCGCCGCCTGCCGGGCGGCGAGCGCGGCTCCTCCGATCCCCATGCCGGGGAGGACCTCCGGGCCGGTGAAGAACACGTTCGGGTACACGGTCCGCACCGGCAGGACGGATCCTCCGGGGAAGATTTCGTGTTCGGTGTCGATGACGGAATCGATCTCCCAGGGAGAGGCCGGGTCCTCGGCCGGGGCCAGGGATGTCCAGTAAGGGCTGGAACGCACCTGAGGATGGTCCGCAAGGAAGGGAATGATCCATGCCGCGGCGGAGAGCATCTCCTTCTGCACCGTCCCGAGGTATTCGTTTCCGCGCGCTCGCTCCAGGGTGGGCACCAGCCGCGACAGGTTGACGCGCACGCGCTGGCTCTTTTCGTCGAAATCGGCCAGCTGCACCCGCAGTAGGCCTTCCCGGCCTTGGGGGGCCTCCGGCGCTTGCACCAGCGCTAGCGCGCCCAGACCGAGCGGCAGGGCCTTGCGGGGGAGAATCAGGTCGATGCCGAAGATGCTTTGCGACGGGCGGACGGTTTCGGCCAGCGAGGAGAAGCGCCGGTGTCGCCGCTCCAGTGGCAGCAGTTTGGCGCAGGGGCCGATGGGCAGGTTGAACAGCGCCGTTCCCACCGGATAGCGCCCGCGATCGGAAAGAAGCTGGATCTCCGCGATCCGTCGCCCGTCGAAGCGCATCCGCTCGACCGCCGCCTTCTCGCGGCAATCCACGCCCAGCTTTTCAAGGGCGGTGATGAGGTGCATGCGGATCCGCTCCACCAGCCGCAATCCCCCGAGTTGGGCCGCAGCCAGGTGGGCTTCCAGGCCCGGGCTGCGGCCGGCGGCCGGAAGCCGGCTGAGAAAGTCGTTGCCCCACATCAACATTCGCAGCGCGAAGGGAAACTCATCCGCCGGCGGCAGTTCCACGGCCCGGGCTTGCTGACGACGGCGCAGCCAGAAGCGCGACCACAGGCCCGCCGGCGGCAGCTCATCGATCTCGCCGAGCTGGGCGCAGAAATCGCGGTGGAGCGCCTGTATCCGTTGCAGCGCGCCACTCAGGCGCTCGGCGTCGGCGCCGAATGCGCGCCGCAGCTCCGTCTCGCGCTGCGGATCCTGGGAATCCAGGTCCAGTCTTTCCCTGGGAGTGATGAGCTGCAGGGCGGGCCGGGCCGGCTCGCCCAGCGGGCGCACCGCGTCCTCCAGGTTGAGTTCGACGAGCAATTCGTCGAGCCAGGGCGAATGGCCGCGGGGCGGGAGCCAGCCGACGGATGCCGGGACCTCGCGTTCTTCCAGACGGTAGAAATCCCGGCTGCCGCCCTGGCCGACCACCAGCACCCGGCTTCCCTGCCGGGCCAACCGTCCCGCCGCCAGCAGACCCGCCGGGTCCAGGCCGATGATCACAGCGTCGAAATAATTGCTTCCCGCCATGTCGGGCGCCTCGGGGCGCGGCTCTGGCCGTCAGGCCGGATCCAGGAGAAAGTCCTGCCCGGGTGCGGGCCGCTCCACCACCTCGCCGATCCGGAAACTCTCGATGGCGAAACCAGAGAGCGTCTCCTGGGCGCGGGGAACGTCCTCCGGGGGGAGCACCGCGATCATCCCCAGGCCAAGGTTGAAGGTGCGCCACATGTCGTCATCCGGAACCTGCCCCTGGGCCTGCAACCACGAGAACACGGGCGGCACCGGCCAGCTCCCGCGGCGCAGGCGCGGCGCCAGATCCGGCGGAAAGGCCCGGGGCAGGTTGCCCGGGATGCCGCTGCCGGTGATGTGGGCCAGGCCGTGCACGTCGCAGCGCGCGATCATTTCGAGCACCGCCTTGACGTAGATGCGCGTGGGCCGGAGCAACTCCTCGGCCAGGGAGTATTTCCATCCCGGAGGAATGGTTTCCAGCGGCGGGTGTTGCGGGTCCAGCACGATGCGGCGCACCAGCGAAAAGCCGTTCGAATGCAAGCCGCTGGAGGCGAGCCCCAGCAGCGCGTCGCCCCGCCGCACCCGCTCGGGACGAATGAGCCGGTCGCGCTCGACCACGCCCACCGCGAATCCCGCCAGGTCGTACTCGCCCTCCTTGTAGAAGCCGGGCATCTCGGCGGTCTCGCCGCCGAGCAGGGCGCAGCCGGCCTGCCGGCAACCCTCGGCGATGCCGGAGAGCACCGCCTTGCTGCGGGCCAGATCGAGCCGGCCCGTGGCCAGATAGTCGAGAAAGAACAGCGGTTCGGCGCCGGTGACCACCACGTCGTTGACGCTCATGGCCACGAGGTCGATGCCCACCGTGTCGTGGCGATCGAGCAGAAAGGCGAGCTTGAGCTTGGTGCCCACCCCGTCGGTGCCCGAGACCAGCAGCGGGTCTCGGTAGCGGCTCTTGTCGAGGGCGAAGAGCCCCGAGAATCCCCCGAGGGAGCCCACGACCCCGGGACGGAAGGTGCTCTCGGCGAGCGGGGTGATGCTCTCGACGAACCGGTCTCCGGCGTCCACGTCCACGCCGGCGTCCTTGTAGGTCGGCGACATGCGCGGCACGCTATCCCAGCCCCCCGCGCAAGTCAACGGAGGATCGCACCAGACGGATCGCGGAACGAAAGACCGCGGCACCCGATGGCAAGCCCCCGTGAACCCCCGAGATATGATCCCCGAACCCACCGCCGCGAATGGAACGCCGCTTGGCTTGTGAGATTTTTCTTGGGAGCGAATCTGTCCAGTTGGATGTTGACTCGCATGGTGGGAGGGGCTACGTTCGCCCGCGACAGGAGGTGCTCGTGGCCAAGCCGTCCATCGATGAACTGGTCGCCGATCTTCGACGGAGAAGCGCCGAGGTCGTGCCGCCGCCCGACTCGGCGCAGTACCAGAAGCAGCACGAAAAGGGCAAGCTCCACGCCCGTGAGCGGCTCGATCTCCTTCTGGATCCGGGAAGCTTCTGGGAGTTGGACCGGTTTGTGACCCACCGCTGCGTAAACTTCGACATGCCCAAGACCCGGGCGCCGGGCGAGGGCGTGGTCAGCGGCGGCGGGACCATCGACGGCCGGCCGGTGTTCGTGTACTCCCAGGACTTCGGGGTGCTGGGCGGCTCGCTGGGGGAGGCGCACGCCGCCAAGATCACCAAGGTCATGGACCTGGCGCTGAAAGCCGGCGCGCCGCTCATCGGCATCAACGACTCCGGCGGCGCTCGCATCCAGGAGGGGGTGGACAGCCTGCACGGCTACGGCTCCATCTTCGTGCGCAACGTGCGCGCCTCCGGCGTCATCCCGCAGATCTCGCTCATCCTGGGCCCGTGCGCCGGCGGCGCGGTGTACAGCCCGGCGCTCACCGACTTCGTGTTCATGGTGCAAAACGTCTCGCACATGTTCATCACCGGGCCGCAGGTCATCAAGGCGGTCTCGGGCGAGGAGGTCTCGGAGGAGGAACTGGGTGGGGCTTCCACGCATGCTCGGTTGAGCGGGGTGTGCCAGATGGCCTTCCCGGACGAAAGGAGCTGCCTGGCCGGGGTCCGCGCGCTGCTGTCGTACCTTCCGCAGAACAACCTCGAGGATCCGCCGGCGCGCGAGTGCGGCGACCCGCTGGAGCGGCGCGACCCGGCGTTGCGCGAGCTTGTCCCGGTGGACGGTCGCCAGAGCTACGATGTGCGCGAGGTGATCCGGCGGGTGCTGGACCGGGACTCGTTTTTCGAGATCCAGGCCGAGTTCGCCCCCAACCTGGTGATCGGCTACGCCCGCCTGGCGGGATTCGCGGTCGGGGTGGTGGCCAATCAGCCGGCGTACCTCGCCGGCAGCCTGGACATCAACGCCTCGGACAAGGCCTCGCGTTTCGTGCGCACCTGCGACGCCTTCAACGTGCCGCTTCTCACCTTCGTGGACACCCCGGGCTACCTCCCGGGCAAGAACCAGGAGTTCGGCGGCATCATCCGCCACGGCGCCAAGCTGCTGTACGCCTACAGCGAGGCCACCGTGCCCAAGCTCACCGTGACCCTGCGCAAGGCCTACGGCGGCGCCTACATCGCCATGTGCAACCGCGACCTGGGAGCCGACTTCCAGGTGGCCTGGCCCCAGGCCGAAATCGCGGTGATGGGGGCCGCCGGCGCGGCCAACATCATCCATCGCAAGGAGATCGAGGCGGCGCCGGACAAGAACGTCAAGCGCCAGGAGAAGATCGACGAGTACGAACGGTTGTTCTCCAATCCCTACGAGGCGGCCAAGCACGGCATGGTGGACGCGGTGGTGGAGCCGGAGGAGACCCGGCCGGCGCTGGCACGGGCCTTGCTTTCCTTGCGCGGCAAGCGCGAGAGCCTCCCCGGCCGCAAACACGGCAACATCCCCCTGTGAGCCCGGAGCCGAACATGGACCCGATACTCAAGGATGCGGCCTGGCTCTCCGTGCTCAACATGGGCGTGGTGATGACCGTCTTCGCTCTGCTGTATCTGGTGATCATGCTGGTGCGCTGGCTGGTGGGTCTACTGGAGTCGCGGCGACTCCGGCCGGCGCCCGCCGCCGTTCTGGCGCCGGGGCCGGCCTCGGGGGCGGGGCCTGGTGACGAGGAGGTTGCCGTCATCGGTGCGGCCGTGGCTGCCTGTCTGGGGCACGATCGGTTCAGGATCCTATCGGTGAGCGAGGTTCTTCCCTGGGCCCGCACCGGGCGCGCCGAGATCATGGCCGGCCGCCAGGCGGTGCAGCGCGCGGTGCGCCGATGACGAAGCGCGGGAGAGTGTCATGGCGAGAATCTTCGACATCAAGGTGAACGGCAGGAGCTTCCGGGTGGAGGTGGAGGAGATCTCCGGCGCGCCGATGTCCTCCCCGGTCGCGCCGGCGCCGCGCCCGAACGTCCCCGCCTCCGGGCCGGGGGTGGTGACGGCCCCCATGGCCAGCACCGTTTCCCGGGTGCTGGTCCAGGCGGGACAGCCGGTGGCGGCGGGAGACAAGCTCTTCATGCTCGAGGCCATGAAGATGGAGACGCCACTTATCGCGCCAGCGGCGGGCACGGTGCTCGAACTACTGGTCAAGGCCGGGGATCGGGTCGAGGTGGGTCAGACCCTGGCGCGCATCGGTTGAGCCGGAGCCGATATGGAAAACCTGGAGCGAATCGTACGGCTGGTCTCCGACTCGGGGTTTGCCGCCCTCAGCGCCGGCAACGCGATCATGATCGGCGTCGGCCTGCTGTTGCTCTATCTCGCCATCGGCCGGGACTACGAGCCGCTGCTGCTCATCCCCATCGCCTTCGGGGCCATCCTGGTCAACCTGCCGCTGTCCGGCATCTTCGACCCCGCCGGGACGGGCTCGGAGCACGGCGGCATCCTGCGCATGGTGTACGAGGTCGGCACGGCCACCGAGATCCTGCCGGTGTTCATGTTCCTGGCCCTGGGTGCGCTCACCGATTTCGGGCCGGCGCTGGCGAACCCGGTCACCTTCTTCCTCGGGGGCGCGGCCCAGCTCGGGGTGTTCGTGGCCATGCTGCTCGCGGTGGTCCTCGGCTTTCGCATCGAGGCCGCCGCGGCCATCGGCATCATCGGCGGCGCGGACGGCCCCACCTCCATCTACATCGCCTCCAAGATGGCCCCGGAGAACCTGGGTGCCATCGCGGTGGCCTCCTACACCTACATGTCGCTGGTGCCGCTCATCCAGCCGCCGGTGATCCGGCTGCTCACCACCCAGAAGGAACGCAGCGTGGAGATGCCGCAGCTTCGCACCGTGACCAGGCTGGAGCGCATCCTGTTCCCCATCGTGGTGGCCCTGGTGGTCGGGCTCCTGCTGCCCGCGGCGGTGCCGCTGATTGGCATGATGATGTTCGGAAACCTCTTGCGCGAGTGCGGCGTGGTGGAGCGGCTGTCCAAAACCGCCCAGAACGAGCTGTGCAACATCATCACCATCCTGCTGGGCATTTCCGTGGGCGCCACCATGGGCGCGGACCGCTTTTTGCGCCCCGAAACTCTCAAGGTCATCGGCCTCGGGCTCATCGCCTTCATTTTCAGCACGGCCGGAGGCGTCTTGCTCGGCAAGCTCTTGTATCTCGTCACCGGCGGCAAGGTGAATCCCGTGATCGGGGCCGCCGGAGTCTCGGCGGTGCCGATGTCGGCCCGGACCGCCCACCTGGAGGGGCTCAAGGCCAACCCGCGCAATTTCCTGCTCATGCACGCCATGGGGCCGAACGTGGCCGGCGTGATCGGCACGGTGGTGGCGGCGGCGGTGATGATCTCGGTGCTGCAGGGCCGCTGACGCGGGCGGTCCGCATCAACCGCGCCTCAGGGAGGTGAGGGGATGAGTGCCAAGGAATGCTCCGGCAGGAAGAGAAAACCTTCGCAACCGAAACCCGGCGGGCCGAGCCAGCCGGCATGCCTCGAGGAGGTGACGGCGTTTTCTCGCGATGTGCTGCGCCACATGTTTGTCCAACTGGGGAAGTTTCCCGAGGTGGCCACGCCCAACGATTTCTACCAGGCGCTGGCGTTCGCGGTGCGCGAGCGGTTGATGGACCGCTGGATCCGTTCGGCGCACGCCTATTTCGAGCGGCGCAGCCGCACCGTGGCCTACCTGTCGGCGGAGTTCCTCATCGGACCGCAGCTCATGGTCAACCTCCACAACCTGGGGCTCACCGAGGTGGCCCGCCGGGCCCTGGCGGAGTTGGGGCACGATCTCGATGCCATCGCCGATCAGGAGGAGGAGCCGGGGCTGGGCAACGGCGGCCTGGGGCGGCTGGCGGCCTGCTACATGGACTCGCTGGCCCGCCTGCAGATCCCGGCCATCGGCTACGGCATCCGCTACGAGTTCGGCATCTTCGATCAGTTCATCCGCGACGGCTGGCAAGTGGAGGTCACCGACAAGTGGCTGCGTCTCGGCAGCCCGTGGGAGGTCCCCAAGCCCGAGGTTCGTTTCCCGGTGGGATTCGGCGGCCACACCGAGCCCTTCCACGACAACGCCGGGAGGTACCGGGTTCGCTGGCACCCGGAGCGGGTGGTGATGGGCACGCCCTGCGACTACCCGATGCTGGGATACGGCGTCGAGAACGCCAACGTGCTCCGTCTGTGGAAGGCCGAGGCCTGCGAGAGCTTCGACTTTTCGGCCTTCAATCAGGGCGATTATTACGGCGCGGTGGCGGAGAAGATGGCCTCCGAGACCATCAGCAAGGTGCTGTACCCCAACGACGCCAGCCCGGCCGGGCGCAAGCTCCGGCTGGAACAGCAGTCCTTCTTCGTCTCCTGCTCGCTCCAGGACATGATTCGCATCTATCTGCAGCGGGACGCCAAGCTGGAAAACTTCCACCGAAAGTACGCCATCCAGCTCAACGATACCCACCCGGCCATCGCCGTCGCGGAACTGATGCGCCTGCTCCTCGACGAACACGGCCTGTCGTGGGAGGCGGCCTGGAACACCACCAGCCGCAGTTTCGGCTACACCAACCACACTCTCATGCCCGAGGCGCTGGAAACCTGGCCGGTGGACCTGTTCGCCGAGCTGCTGCCGCGGCACCTGGAGATCATCTTCGAGATCAACCATCGTTTCCTCACCGAGGTGCGGCGGCGGTTCCCGGACGACGACGGCCGACTGGCGCGTCTTTCGCTCATCCAGGAGACACCCGAGCGCAGAGTGCGCATGGCCAACCTGGCGGTGGTGGGCAGCCGGACGGTCAACGGCGTGTCCGCGCTGCACTCGGAGCTGCTGCAAAAGAACGTGCTTCAAGACTTTGCCGAGTTGTCTCCGGAGAAGTTCTGCAACATCACCAACGGGGTGAGTCCGCGCCGGTTCATGGCGGTGGCCAACCCGGCGCTGGCGGCGCTCCTCGACGAGGCGGTGGGCCCGGGCTGGGAGGGCGATCTGGAGCGGCTGGCCAAGCTCGAGACGCTCGCCGGGGACGCCGGTTTTCGAGAGCGTTTCCGGGCGGTGAAGAAGGCCAACAAGCTCGCCATGGCCCAGAAGCTCGAGGCGGAGACCGGCGTGGCGGTGGATCCGGATTCGCTCTTCGACGTACAGGTGAAGCGGATCCACGAATACAAGCGCCAGCACCTCAATCTGTTGCAGGTGATCGCCCAGTACCGGCGGCTCAAGTCGGGCCGGGTGAAGCGGCCGGTGCCGCGCACGGTGATCTTCGGCGGCAAGGCGGCCCCCGGCTACGCCATGGCCAAGCGCATCATCAAACTCATCCACTCGGTGGCCGAGGTGGTGAACGCCGACCGCGAATGCGCGCCGTACCTTCGCGTGGCTTTCTTCCCTGACTTCAACGTGAAAAACGCCCAGGGCATCTACCCGGCGGCCGAGTTGTCGGAGCAGATTTCCACGGCCGGCCTGGAGGCCTCGGGGACCGGCAACATGAAGTTCGCCCTCAACGGCGCGCTCACCATCGGCACCCTCGACGGGGCCAACGTGGAGATCCGCGAGCGGGTGGGGGAGGAGAACTTCTTCCTGTTCGGGCTCACCGCGCCCGAGGTGGCCCGGCTCAAATCAACGGGTTACCGCCCGCGCCAGGTGGTGGAGCAGAATCCGGAACTGGCCCAGGTGCTGGAGGCGCTGGCCTCGGGTGCCTTCTCCCGCGGGGACCGGCTGTTGTTCGCGCCGCTTCTGGATTCGCTGCTCAACGCGGACCCGTTCCTGGTGCTGGCGGATTTCGAATCCTATCTGGCCTGTCAGGAGAGGGTGGCCGAGGCCTACCGCGATCCCGAGGCCTGGACCCGAAGCGCCATCCTCAACGTGGCTCGCTCCTGCTTCTTTTCATCCGATCGGGCCATCGCGGAATACGCCCGCAACATCTGGCAGGCGGCGCCGGTGCCGGTGCCGGCGGACAATCCGCGCTAAGCCGGCGCTCGGTCGCCGGTCATTACCCGCGGCTTTCCATGGGGGACGGGACGGAGAGGCCGCTACCAGTCGAACTCCAGGCGGGCGGCGCGCAGCTCCCAGGGATGGATGCGCGGCGTGTCCTCGCGGTTCTCGTCGGTGCCGGAGATGAAGGAGAGCTTGTTGTGCTTCTTCAGCATGAGCACCGAGATCCAGTGGGTGTATTCGGTCACGCGATCGGCGCTCTCGCTGTGGGTGTTGAGATCCAGCAGGAAACGGTCGTTGAGCTCCACGCGATCACGGAAACGGCCCATCTTGTAATCTTCCGAGAGCGCTCCCGGGACTCCGCTGTAGCGCATCACCAGGCGAGCGCGGCGCGGCGGTCGGGGAAGGTCGAACTCGAAATCGATTCGGGTTTGCACCGGCTCGGTCTGGTCCTGGAATGCGAGCGGTTTTTCGACCAGGACGATCCGGGCCGGGGGTGGCGGTCCGGCCTCCTTCACCGGGGGCGGCGCGGGCGGGGCGGGCTCGCGTCGGGGCCCGCAGCCAGCGGCCGCCAGCACGGCCAGTGGCAGCGCGACAAGCAGTTTCATGGATACCTCCTCGGGCTACAATAATTTGCCATACGGCCCTTGGGCGAATATGATCCGTTTCGGTGACGGAGTGTAACACAACGGAATTCAGGGGTGAATCATGGAAACGACGTCCGGACCGGTGGAGCAGCGGCGCATCCGGCGGCGGGTGTTTCTCGTCGACCGCAAGTTCCAGCTCAAGTACACCGCCATCCTGGTGCTGGTGGGCGTGGTGGTGTCGGCCATCCTGGGCTACTTCGTGATCCGCCTCAGCCGGGACGCGACCCATCTGCTCAACATGGACCCAGATCTCATGGCCGAGGCGGCGAAGTTCGACACCATGGCGCTGTACTATCTGGGCGGCTTCGTCGTGATCATGGCGGTGTTCTTGTTCGTGTGGGGCATCTGGATCACCCACCAGGTGGCGGGGCCCATTTTCATCATCTCGCGCTACCTGCGCCAGCTCGCGGAGGGGAGCATCCCCAAGACCCGTCCGCTTCGCCGCGGCGACCAGTTGCAGGAGTTTTTCGAGACTTTCGGTTCCATGCTCGGTTCCATGAAGCAGCGCAACCTGGAAGAAGCCGAGCTGCTTTCGAAGGCCGCTGAGCGCATGCGCGAAAAGAGCCCCGAACTCGCCGAGGAGGCGAAGAACCTCTCCGACCTCGCCGCCCGGAAACGCGCATGGGGGGAGCCGCCCGTGGCTTGATGCGGGCCGGGGGTCCAAGACCGGTTTTTCCCGGCGCGCCGGATGCCGGACGCCGCCGCAAGGGAGGATGACATGGGCTCGGATCTCGTTCGCTTCAGCGTCTCCATCGAGCGGGAGCTGCTCACCCGTTTCATGCGCGAGGCGCGCCGCCGGAAGTTCGTCAATCGCTCCGAGGCCATCCGCGGCTTGATTCGCGATTCTCTGGTGCGCGAGGAGTGGGCCGCCGACCAGGAGATCGTGGGCACCATCACCATCGTGTACGATCACCACCGCCGCACCCTGCTCGACCGGCTGGCCGAGGCGCAGCACGATCACCACGAGGCGGTGCTCAGCACCACCCACGTGCACCTCGATCACGACAACTGCCTTGAGATCATCGCGGTACGCGGCACCGCCGGCAAGGTCCAGCGGGTGGCGGACGCCATCCTGGGCATCAAGGGCCTCAAACACGGAAAGCTCACCGCCACCACTACCGGAAAGCGCCTCGTCTAGCCGCGAAGAACGCCCGGATTCAGGAAATGTCGCAAGGGAGCTTTGTCTCCTTGAACCTCCAACGGCAGAGCATGTTTGTCTGCTCTTGGGATGCCAGGGGCCGCCGGGCGGATGCCCGCCCGGACAGCTGAAAACCCGCTGGATCTACACGAAGAAGGTGCGCGGGCCGAGCTGGCCGCCGTCGGGAAGGGGGGCCGCCTCCCGGGCCGAAAGGGTGTCCCGGCACACCACCACCACGTCTCCGCCGCGCGCCTCGGCTTCGCGCAGGCCCCGGTTGGTGTCCTGGATGAGTTTGCCGAAGGACAGCTCGTTGGTCGAGGCGCCGGCCACCGCGACCGAGGCGCTGAAGGCGAGCTGGGCCAGGCTCGCCGGAGGCCGGATGGCGGCGATGCGGGTGCGGATGCGGTCGGCCACGGTGATGGCGCCCTCCAGGGCGGTGTGGGGCATGACCACCAGGATCTTCTGATCCGCGAAGCACAGCGCGATGTCGATGTCGCGGACCGCGCCCGTGACCTCCCGTTGCAGCCCGGCGAAAACCTGCCTCCGCTGCTCGGGCGAAAGCCAGCCAGCGATCTCCTCTTGGCGATCGAGGCGCAGGAGCAGGATGGAGAGAGGATAGCCGTACCGCCGGGCCTTCTTGATCTCCATGGCGATGACATGGCGGAAGGCCGAAAAACGGTAGAAACCGGTCTCGGGATCCAGCACCGAGTTGGCGCAGGCCGTGCGCCGCAGCGATGCGTTTTCTTCCTGCAAGAAATCGACCCGGTTCTGGAGAGCGGCGCGATCGAGCAGCAGTCGGCAGAACCAGGCCAGATCCTCGTCGCCAAACGAGCTGCGCAAGACGGCGTCCGCTCCCGCCTCGCGCTGCGCGCGTTCCGCAACCGCCCCCTCGTCATCCGGCAGCAGCACGAACGGAACATGGCCCGGAAAGAACTCTTGCAGGTACTCCGCGATCTCGCGCGGCCTGCGGTCCGCGAGCCGTTCTGCGCACATCACCAGATCGGCCGGCCGGCTCTCCATGTGTGCGACCGCCTGCATCCCGCTGGAACACACCGAGACCTCGAAGTGAAGCCTTCGCAGCCGCTGGGCCAGATCCTCGGCCCGGGCCGACTCGGGGTCGATGATGAGGATGCCGCCGGCCATGGGACGAGTGTACCACGGTGCCGCCGGCGCTCAAACCGGCGGGTTCAACCGCTGCCAGACCGAGAGATCGAGTTCGGTCAGCGATGGCAGCACCACGTCGGCGATGGTGTAGCGCGGATCGGATCGCAACCGCGGATCGGGGACGGCCAGGGCGCGCATCCCGGCCGCCTTGGCGGCGATGAGCCCGGGCAGCGAGTCCTCGACGGCCAGACAGCGGTGCGGGTCCAGGCGCAGACGCTCGGCGCACGCCAGGTACACTTCGGGGTGGGGCTTGGGGTAGGAGAGCGTCGCCGCGGACTGGACCCAGTCGAAGGCCCGCTCCAGATCGAGCCGGCGCAGCACTGCCCGGATGAGCGCCTCGTCCGAGGACGATGCCAGCGCGAGAAGGCATCCCTGGCGGCGAAAGAATTTCAGCGCCTCCAGCGCGCCCGGCATGGCCGCGCCTTCGCGGCCAATGCGTTCGATGACGCGCTCGAGAATGCGCCGCGACACCTCGGCGCACGAAGGCCCGTGCCAGGGTTTCTGGCGATGGCGCAGCTCGACCACCTGATCGAGGCCCAGGCCCACGGTCTGGGCGCAATCCGCCGCGGTGAGGGCAATGCCGAGCGAGCCGAAGATCTCGATCTCCGCCTTCGTCCACAGCGGCTCCGAGTCCACCAGCAACCCGTCCATGTCGAAGATGGCCGCGGTGATCATGCCGCTCCTCTAGCGAAAGCGGCCAACGATGCGTCCGACCCGCTCCGGCTCCACGCCAAGATCGCGCAGCGGCCCTCGTCCTGCGGGCAGCACCCGCTCGTCGAACGGCGTGCCGGCTCTCTGGTGCAGGATGCCCAGCCAGAAGGTCCTTTGCGCGGCGAGCCGGAACGCCGCGATGGCGTCGGCGGGATCGTGGTCGGCCGGCACCGGCGCGCAGTGCTCGTCGTAGAAGGCATAGGTGCGCGTCTTGTCCCAGCTCACGCAGGGCTGGAGCACGTTGACCAGGGAAAACCCGCGATGGCGCACCGCGCACTGGAGGATGTCGACCAGCTGATCGGTGCGCGACGAGAGCGCCTGGGCCACGAAGCCGCACTCCAGGGCAATCGCCAGCGCCAGGGGGTTGAGCGGCCGAGATGGAACGCCGCGCGGGTGGATCTTGGCCGGCTCGCCGAGAGACGTCGTCGGGCTGGCCTGGCCCTTGGTCAGGCCGTAGACCTTGTTGTCGTGCACGACCAGGGTGATGTCGATGTCGCGCCGGATGGCGTGGAGCAGGTGGTTACCGCCCTCACCGTAGGCGCCGCCGTCTCCGGCGTGGACCAGGACGGTGAGATCGGGGGCGCACAGCTTGGCCGCGGTGGCCGAGGCCACCTCGCGGCCGTGGAGGCCGTTGAGGGTGTTGACGCGGAGATAGTGCGGCAGCTTGGGCGCCTGGCCGATGCCGGAACAGATCAGCACCCGCTGCGGCGGCAGGTCGAGCTCCACGAGCGCCCGGCGCACGGCCGTGAGAATGCCGAAGTTGCCGCAACCGGGGCACCAGTGGTTCTCCACCGGGCTGTCGTAATCTTCTTTCCGGGCGCTCATGCCAGGACCTCCCGCAATCGCGCATCGAGCTCATCGACCGAAAAGGGTCTGCCGTCCATTCGCTGGATCCGGGCGTCGGATTCGCGCAGGCCCACCTGGGCCAACAGGCCGGCCAGCTCCCCGCCGGCGTTGTTCTCGACCGTGATCAGCCGAGGCGCGTCCCGCAGCAGATCCCGCACCGAGGAGGAGAGCGGCCAGAGCTGGGACAGATGCAACCAGGCGAAGTCTGTTCCCTGATCGGCCATCCGCTGGCGGGCCTCGGCCAGCGACGGGTGGGTGCTGCCGAAGCTCACCACCAGCGGATGCCGGCGCGGATCTCCCTCGACGGCCAGAGGCGCATCCAGCTCGCGGGCCAGCGTGGCGGCCTTGCGCAAGCGTTTTTGGGCCATTTGAAGCGAAAGAGATGGGACCTCGGTGAGGTGGCCGTCGGGGTCGTGCTCGTCCGAGTCCGCCACCACCGTGTGGCGGGATGTTCCGGGCGCCGCCAGCGGCGAAATGCCCGACTCCGTGATGGCGTACCGCTGGTACGCCGGCATCGCCTCCAACTCATCGCGGGTGAGGAAATACCGCCGCCGGGGGAGTTCCTCGACCGGGAAGGGGTCCAGGCTCGCCTGGGCGTCCTGGATGAGTTGATCGGTGAGAACGATGACCGGCACCTGGTACCGTTCCGCCAGGTCGAAGGCTCGCGCGGTAAGAACGAACGACTCCGCGATGTCCCGGGGGGCGAGCACGACACGGGGAAAAAAGCCGTGTCCGGCGTGAAGCGCCAGGCGCAAATCTCCCTGGGCGGTGCGGGTGGGCAGCCCGGTTGCCGGGCCCGGGCGCTGGGCCAGCAGGATGACGCCGGGGGCCTCGATCATGCCGAGCAGCGAGATGCCCTCGGTCATGAGGCAATAGCCGCCGCCCGAGGTGGCGGTCATGGCCCGGGCACCGGCATACGATGCTCCGGCCAGCATGTTGATGGCGGCGATCTCGTCCTCGGCCTGCTCCACCACCAGGCCCGCCTCCTCGGCCCACTGGGCCAGCGCGGTGAGCGTCCCCGTGGCCGGGCTCATGGGGTACCCCGCCACGAAACGCACCCCGCCGGCGACGGCGCCCAGGGCCGCCGCCTCCGCCCCCGAAATCCACAAGCGGCCCGCGGGCGAACCGGCGGGCAACCGCAGCGGCGGGGAGAGGGGACGCTCCCGGGCCGCGGCGAAACCGAGCTCGACGGCGCGCCGGTTGCTCTCCGCCGCCTTCGAACCGGCCGGGAACATCTCGGCGATGACATTCCCGGCCGTGTCCGGCGAGACCCCCAGCCAGCAGGCTGCTACCGCCGCGGCCGTCACCGCCTGGGTTATTTTCGAGCCGCTCTGGGCCGCCAGGGCCTCGATGTCGATGCCAACGCTGCGCGGGTGAGCGAAGCGCGCCGGGCACAAGATGCGCCCGCCCGGCGAGAGCGAGGCGGCGTGAACCTGGACCGCCGGTTCGGTCAGCGTGATCAGCAGGTCTGCGTGTTCCGCCACCCCCTGGCGCAGCTCGGGGGCCACCCGGATGTGGCAGAAGTTGAGCCCGCCGCGGATGCGGGACTCGGCGTCGTTGTAGAGGTAGGAGAAAAGACCCGAGCGGGTGAGGGCGCGGCCCAAGAGATCGGCGGCGGTCTGGATGCCCTGGCCGGCCGCGCCGGCGATACGGAGATTGACCTCCATGACGGCGTCGCTCAGAGCACCTTGGCGATGGCCTCGGCCGGCTTGCGCTCGCGAGGCTTCTTGTCCAGGCCCACGAAGTGCGCCGGCAGGTGGCTCTCATCGCTGGACGGTCGACCCACGGCGATGGCGGCCAGCACCCGGTCCGCCGCCTCGAGGCCGAAGGTCCGCTTCACCGCCTCGGGATCGAACCCCGCCATGGGGCGGGCCACCAGGCCGCGGGCGGTGGCCGCCAGCATGAGGTTCATCACCGCCATGCCGAGATCGAACTGGAAATACTCGCGCCCGTCCGGGATCTGGCAGTCGTCCTCCGCCCGGGCGTAGGCAAAGATGAGCAACGGGGCCCGCCCGGCCCAGGGCTGATTGCCGGCCGAGAGCGCCTTGTTGCCCTTTTCCCGCGCTTCCTTGCTCTGCAGCACCAAAAAGCGCCAGGGCTGCTTGTTGTAGCAGGACGGGGTGAGCCTGGCGGCTTCGAGAAGTTCGGTCACGATCTCGGGCGGCAGGGCCTCCGGATCGATGGAGCGGCCGGCGATGCGGCGCTGGAGTGTCTCGACGATCGGGTTCATTATGTCCTCCTTCCGGCTCTTACATGGTCATCGGCGATTCGCTTGCCGTCTGTCCAGGGCAATATCGGTTCGCGTCGTGGGGATGTCAAATCGGTCAGCGCCGGTTGCCTTTTTCCCGCCGGTGGATCTAGACTGCTCGCAACCCGACCTGGAGGTCCGCATGTGCCGGAATGCGTTGCGATGGCTTACGGTGGCGGGCGTGCTTGTGTTCGCCGCGAACTGCAGCTCGAGCGGCGGCAAGCCCTGCCAGAACGACACCGAGTGCTCGCCCGACGAGTACTGCGCCCCCGACGGCAAGTGCCGCCCGCGGGTGCAGCCGGACGGCTCGCTGGATGGCTCCGACGGCAACGGTCCTGACGGCGCGGACCTGACCGACAACGGCCCGCCTCCCTGCCAGCACGACCGGGAGTGCCCGCCCGACAAGATCTGCCAGGCGGGGACCTGCGTGGCCGGCGATACCTGCTCCGCCGACTACCACTGCTCTGTGGACCACTGCCCCAACGGCGTGGTGGACTGCTACTGCGACCCCACCGGCAAGGTGTGCAAGCGGCGCTCGCTGTTGTGCGAGCCGTGCGCCGGCGACTACCAGTGCCCCGACCCGGGCATGGGCGACAAGTGCATCGACTACCCGACCGGAAAGTTCTGCGGCAAGAAGTGCGGCGTGGCGGCCTGCCCGGCCGGCTACGTGTGCGACACCCAGATCTCCCAGTGCCGCTCCAACACCGGCTCCTGCGCCGGGACCTTCGTCTGTCATGCGGACGGCGACTGCGCCGCCAACCAGGTGTGCAACCCGGTGACCGGCAACTGCGTGCCCAAGTGCACCGAGGACACCAACTGCCCCGCCGGCCAGAAGTGCCACTACACCGGCCACTGCGCCGCCCCCTGCCAGTCCAACACGGACTGCGGCGCGGATCTCATCTGCTGCACCGGCTCGGGCCTGCCCAGCCCGTACTGCACCTCGGCCTCGGTGGGCAAATGCCGGCCGATGGGCTGCGTGCTTCACAGCGAGTGCCTGGTCAGCAGCGGCACCTCGCTCGGCTACTGCGACAAGCGCACCCACCAGTGCAAGGAGGGCTGCCGCGCCGCGGATCCGCGCACCGTCAACGACTGCCGCTCGGGCATGAAGTGCGACTGCAACGCGGGTTCGGTCTCCTGCGACGCCTTCGACTGTTGCCCCGACCCCGGCGAATATGGACAGTGCGTGTGCGATCCCACCCAGCAGAGCTGCGCCGCGGTCCAGGTGTGCGACAACGGAACCTGCATCAAGATCCCGTGCAACGAGCGGGGAGACGTATCGGTGGCCTGCGCCCGCAACAACGTGTGCTGCGGCTGGCCCGCGGACGGCTACGCCTGCCCGGGCGGCACCCCGACCGGCGATTGCTACATCGCCGACAAGAACCAGTGGTGTGCCCCCTGCGGCGAGGAGGGCAAGGAGTGCACCCAGCCCTCCGGGTGGGGCCACGGCGAGAAGGGGGTGTGCCTCAAGGACGGCAAGGACAGCAATACCTATTGCCACATCGGCTGTCGGGACGCCCAGGATTGCCCGTCGACCTGGGCCTGCGCCTACAGCTTCGTGCAGGGCTGCGAGCAGAACTCGGATTGCACCAACGGTGCCACCTGCCAGGTGGTGGCCCGGCAGAAGAACTCCAACGGCGAGGTCCAGGAGCTCAAGGCCTGCGTGTGCGGCAACGACAGCCAGTGCGCGCAGGACCTCAACGGCTTCGCGCCCCATTGCCAGAGCGCCACCATGTGCGACACCACGGTGAGCCCGCCGAGTTGCAACGACTTCATGCTGTGCCACTATGCCAAGGCCTGCCAGTGCCAGACCTGCTGCGGCGAGCTGCATTCCGGCGGCTGATGGGGGAGCCATGGGCACCGACGAGACCTTCGACGTCGATCTCGATCAGGAGAAGATTTTCTTCGACCAGCGCTGGCTCTCCCGCGCCGATCTCGCGGGGATGCTGGCCCAGCGGCTGGCCTCGATGGATTACAACATCGGGCGGCTCTCGCTGGCGGTGGAGCACCTCGACCGGGCGCTCAAGTCGGCCGAGACTTTCTCCGTGCGCCTGTCGAAGGAAACCGCCGACCAGTTGCGCGAGACCGCGCAACGCGCCGGGCTGCCGCCGGGGGCCATGATCCGGGAGGCGGTGGTGTCGTACCTGGTCGGGGTGGCGCTCTCGAAGCTGGGTTGAACGGCCCGAATCTCCAGAGAACGCGAACGGGTCCTGCCGCCTCTTTACCCCGTCTCTTCCGAAAGATCGTTCGACGGGGGCTCCTTCGGCGTCACTTCTTCGCGTAGTTTTTCCAGATTAATCTCAGTGCACTCGTATATTATGGATCGGACAATTCCTGCCGGATGACGCGGGGCGTCTAGAGCTTCTGCACCGTCTCCAGGATCCACTCCTCGCCGTCCTTTTGGATCGGGCGGCCCCACACCTTGTCGCCGGCCTTGAGCTCGCGCGAGCCCATGTTGATCTTGGTCCGCGCGTCGCTGTCGTCGGGCTCGGCGCTGCCTTCCTTTTGCTTGAAATAGCCGCGCACCGACACCGTCTGGCCCACCCAGAAGGCCTTGGCGTTGGGGCCCTTGCGGGGGACGCGCAGGATCTTCACCACCACCGAGGGGACCGCCCCGCACTCGCAAACGTGGATGACCTTGGCGAAGATGTTTTGCAGGTCGTCTTTCTTGGTGGGCTCGGGCGGCAGGTCGATGGCCCGGGAGACGCGGATGGATCCGGCGCTGGAGAGGTCGGAGAGCCCGGGGCCCTCATTGCCCAGCGCGGACAGGGCGGCCACCGCGTCGGCCTTGCCCTTGTCCTTCTCGCCGAGCGGAAGACCCGAGAGCTTTTCGAGAAGCGCCGCCTCGGTGAGGTCCTTGCCCTCGAAAATCAGGGTGAACTCGTCGGTGGCGCGAACCGTGATGGGCGCGATGCGGGCCGAGAGGTCGGCGGCCGCGTCGGCGGCCTTGATGCCGGACTTCAACACGAACCGGATGGTGTCGCCGGCCTTGGCCCATTCGGCCGCGGCGGCGGGGATGAACTTCCCGTCCGAGGACTTGACCACCAGCGGCTCTCCGGCGAGGGCGGGCACGCACAGCGACAGGGCGATCAGAAGCGACGCGATTCTCATTCTGGCCTCCTTGGGCTGTTCCAGGCGCTTCGACGGCCCGGACCCGGCGTTTAGTCTAAGGAATCGCGGCTTTTTTTGTCAAACTCGCCCTGGACCGAACGCCGGTTCGCAACGCGGGAAACTGGCCCGCGACCGGCGCTCTGGTACAATCTGCCCCATGGCGGCAGAGGAGCAAAAACCGGCGCCTCGGCGCAGCCTTCCCCGCCGCATCGCGCGGATCGTCCTACGCGTTTTGCTGTGGACCTTGGCGTCGATCCTGGGCCTGCTTGGGATCGCCTGGGTTCTGCTGCTCATCCTGTTTCCCGACGACCGCATCCGCCGCCTGATGATCCAGCAGATCGAACAGCAGACGGGCCTTCCGGTGGAGGCGGGAGAGCTCGAGCTGCACATCCTGCGCGGGCTTTCGCTGCGCGACGTGGCGCTGCGGGCCCCGAAGGGGTTTTCCGAGCGGCCCGTCTCCATCGAGCGCATCGATGTGGAATACTCGCTGGGTCAGCTCCTCGATCGGCAGTTCGTGGTGAAGCGAATCCATCTGGTGCGGCCCCGGCTGGTGTTCGAGGAGCGCGAGGGTGTGACCAACATCCAGGCGCTGCTTGCGCTGAGAAAGCCGCCGGCAAATACTCCGCCGGCACCCGAACCGGACGCCGCCGGAGCGTCGTTTCGGGTCGATCTCGAGTCGCTGCACATCGATGGCCTCGAGGTCGTGGTTGCGCTCGGCGCCGCCCGGCTCCACCTGACGGACGGCGAGATTCGCCTGATGGGCTCGTTGCGGGACGGGGCGTTCTCGGCCCAGGCGGAAGTCTCGCTCCCGTGCCCCGAGAAAGCCAACCTGGTGCTGGAGGGCCTGCCTTCCGAGATCCCCGGCGGCCGGCTTTCGCTGTCGGCGGGGCTCAACCTCGAGGTCGGACTCTCGGCGGAGGGCGCGCTCCGGGCGGAGGGCGCGCTCGACCTGTGCCAGCCGGTGTTTCCGCACGGAGCGCCGCTTCGGTTGCACGTCGGGGCCGCCATGTCCGACGGCGGGCGCCGGGTGGAGCTTTCGCGCTTTCGGCTGGATTCGCTCGCGCGCGGCGCGCCGAGGGCGCTGCTCGAGTTGAGCGGCGAACTTGCGGAATCGGAGGAGGGCCTGCGCTATTCGGTCCGCGCCGGGCGGATTCTGCTTTCCGAGCTGGCCCGCGAGGCGATAAAAAAATCTCTTTCGCGCGGCGATGTGACCCTGGAGGAGGCGGAGGCCAGGGGCCTCCTCGGCGGCGGATTGCCCGAGGCGCGTGTTACCCTCGCTCTCAGCGACGTGGGCCTTTCGGGCGATGGGCTGGCGCAGGGGATGACCGGCACCCTGGAGGGGGTCCTCAAACCTTCTCCCGCGGGCGGGCGCCTCTCCGTCAACGGCAAGATCGAGGGCATTCGCGCCGGGAATGCGGCCATCATGCTCGAACGACCCCGGGTCGAGTTTTCGCTGGCGTCTGGTCTTGTGTTCGGCGCGGAGCGGGGCGGCCTCGTGCTTCAGCCCGAGCCGCTCTCTTTGCGGTTTTCCGCCGCCCAGGCGACCGGCCCGCTGGTCGCGAGCAACGTTTCTGGATCGCTGGAGCTTGCGAGCGCCGGCGGGGCCGTCACGGTCGCAGGAGGGCGTGTCGCCCTGCCGCGGCTTGCGGCAGCCCTTTCGACCAAAGCGGGGCGGGTCGTTCTTCCGCAGGGGGAGCTCTTGTCCCCGTTCGTAAACGCGAAACTGGCTTTTCCCGCCGGCCCGCTCGATGCTTCCAACTTGAGCGAGCTTGCCAGCGGGCGGCTCCAGTGCGGCGCCAGCCTGGTCAAGCTGGCCCAGGCGAGCGCGCAGAATGCGTCTTTTACGGCGGATCTCTCGGGGGGCGGCATCGCCGGCGCGAGGCTGCGCCGCCCGCTTCAGGCCCGACTGGAGGCGCGCCTCGGGGAGGCGAGCGTGGCAGGCGGTGCGAACGGCGCGGCTCGCGTCGAAGGGGTGGCGCTCGCGGCCCGGATCGAAGCGCCCGTGTTCACTCCGCTCGCCGTGTCGGGGGATTTCTCGGCAGAGATCGCGGCGCTCGATCTTTCCCTGCCGGACGGGAGATGGGCGCCCGGCCGGCTGCGCCTCGAAGCCCGGGGCGGGTTGGCGAAAGAGCGCGCGACGCTGGAAGCGTTTCGGCTCGACGTCCCGGCGCATTTCAGCGCCACGGGCAGCGGCGCCGCGGATCTGCCGGCCGGGGACCTGAAGGCGAAGGCGCATCTCGACCCGGTGCGCATCGAAACGCTGCTGGCCGCCCTGCCGCCCGCCTGGACGGCGGGGTTGCCGGCGATGCGGGGCGAGCTGGAGATCGACTCGGCCGTCTCGGGAACGTTCGCCAATCTGATGTCGCCGGCGGCCGGCGAGCTTCCCGCCGCTCGGGTCGAGATCTGGCTGCGGGGCGTGGAGGCGATGCTGGCCCGGCCCGAGGTCGAGATCTCTGGAATGTCCGGTCGGATCCAGGCGCAGACCCGGCCGTCCGCCGGAACGCAGCAGGCCGGCGTGAACCTGACTGTCGAAAGCGTCCGAGCGCCGGGTCTGGAACTCTCCGGGCTCAGCCTGGCGCTGAGCGGGACGGGCACAGGCCCGGAAGACGTCGGGCTGAAGGGCTCGCTCAGGGCCCTGCGCGCCGAGCTGGCGGCGCTGGCCCCGATGAAATTCTCGCCGGTGACGGTCGATCTGGACGCTCGCCTGCTGGGAAAGAAGGAGATCTGGATCCGGGAGATATCGGTCGCCATACCCAACCTGGCGAGCCGCTGGACGGGAGAGGGCCAGCTGGTCTGGCCGGGCTCCTGGGATCGTCTGGCCGACATTCGGACGGCGGGCAAGTTGCGCTACCGGTTCGACTCGGCCGAGCCGGTGCGATTCGGGCCGCACCTTTCGGCGCGGGGCAAGGCCTCGCTGGACGCCGGGATCGAGAGCCGGGCCGGCGGGGTGGCCGAGCTCGAGGGCCAGCTCTCCTTCGAGAACGCCGATCTCGAAGCCGGGACGCTGTCCATCTCCGGAATGAGCGGAGCGTTGCCGGTGCGGCAACGACTGTCGTTCTTTCCGGCGTTGGAGCTGCTGGCCTCCTCCGGCTCGCCGTCTCCGGATGACAACGGCGGTCCGTCCGGCCCGTCCCGCGCCTATGAGGAAGCGCTTCGTCCGCTGCGGGGCGAGCAGCGCCGCTTCTCCATCGACCGGGTCAAGGTGGGCGAGTGGGCATTCTCCCGCGTGTCGGGCGGCCTGGCGGTGGACGAAGGCCGCCTGACCCTCGATCGGCTGGCGTTTTCTTTCCTGGGCGGGGACGTTCTCGCGCGCATGCAGATCGCGTTCGCGCCCGCGGCCCGAAGGTCGTTTTCGCTCGACGGCGAGATGAGCGGGGTGGATCTTTCCAAGTTGGGCGGACTGGGCGCCGGAGCGTCCGAGGTGGCGGGGACCGTGCGGCTGAACGCCAATCTCTACAACCGCGAAATCGGGGCCGCGTTCCACCTGACCCAGATCGGGTCATCGACCCTGGACGCGATGCTGCAAGCGCTGGACCCGGCGCACGCCAACCCGGGCATCGCCCGCCTGCGGAAGTTTCTGGACCGCTTCAAGGTTGCGCCACGCTCCGCGCTGGTCGAGCTATCGCTGGGCCGCCTGGACATGGAGGTGCGGTTCGACATGGGGATCGCGGCCCGTGCCGCCTCGGGCCTCATCGATGGGTTCGCCGGAGACACCTATCGCCTGCCGCCGCTTCCGGTGGGGGGGTTGGTCGAAGGCTTGTTGCGCTTTTGAAGCGGCCGTCAGGGCTTTTTCGCCCACGTTCCTTCCGGGTCTTCCAGCCACGCGCCCGCGGGCGCCTGCTCGGCACGCAGACGGGCCCAGGCGGCCTCGAGGCGGTGGAGATCCTTTCGCGTGAGCTCCGGCGTGGTCTCGATCACGAACGACAGGATGGCCTGGCGGGATTCGTTTTCCAGCCGGGTGACCCGCTCGATGCGCTCGGCGAGTTTGGCGTCCTGGCTGGCGGCCTCGCAGGAACGCGGCTGGAGGCGTCCTGCGCGTCCTTCTCCCACGCAGCCGAGGAGCAGCAACTCCTCCACGTCATCCTGGACGAAACGCTGCACTCTCCGGGCGCGAATGGCGGCGTCCCGAAAGGCGGCCTGTTCCGGAGCCCCGTCGCCCTCCGTCCCGGCGCGGACCGAGGCGAGTTGCAAGAGGCTCTCGTCGAGTTCCTGGTACCGGCCCAGGATCTGGTTTTCGAGCGCGGTGCGCTCGTCCACCACGTTGATCCGGGCGCTCACGCAGGCTTGAGCGGTCAGACCGACGAGGAAAGCAGCGGGCAGGAGACAGAGCGGCCGGACGCCCCCGGTCCGGCCGGTGACGATCTTGGGGATTACGTTGATTACTTCTGCTCGCATCGTTCCTGGATCGACGGGTCGACCGTCGCGTTGGGGAACATCTTCTGGTCCCAGCCCTTCTTCCGGCAGAAGCGTTTCTGGACCAGGGGACAATAGGTCCGGCAGATGCAGGCGCAGCAGCCCGAGTTGGCGGGATCGTCGCAAATGGAGCGGTCCCAGCTCTGCGAGGAAGTCGAGGGGCAAGCTCCCTGGCCCGCCTTGATGCAGGAGTCGGTGCAGTTGTCGCCCCATTGCTCGGGGGGATCGCAGCGCAGGTTCTCGCCGAAGGGAGCCATGTGGCTACAGCTGTAGCCCTTGGGGCAGCTCGCGTCCGAGAGACATTCCTTGGTACAGTAGCCCATGCAGCTCAACGGCGCGGAGGGACAGGCGGTCGAGGCGCTGGGGGACTCGCACTGGCCGTTCATGTGATAGTTCTGCTCTTCCTTGGAACCCTCGGTGATCTGAGTGGCGGCGCAGACGAGGTTTTCACATTCCATGGACTGGAGCTGGAGGCAGTCGGACGGACAGGAGCGGTTGTTGATGGTGACGGCCCCGCTCGTTTGCTGGAGAGGAGCGCACTGAGGATAATCGTTGCACTGGTTCTCGTACCAGGAAAACTGGCAGGGAGAACCGGTGTCGTCGCCGACGCAGCCGCTGCTTCCGACAAGAGACACGGTTGCAACGATCGCCAGGCTGCAGAACCGCAAAGAGCGCATCCGAAACCTCCCGTCTCTCCGGTCCCCGTACGGGGCATCCGGATGGCAAATTCCGGCCACAAGGCTCCTATCACGAGCGGCGCAAAAAAGACAAGGAAAAATTCTCGGCGCCGGGGATTGAAGCGGCGGGTGATGTCAATTCTTTTGTGTCAGAAGGAGAGGGGACCATACGCCTTGGCTCACGTTTTCTTGGGTAAAAACCGCAAATAGAATTCTCTCCATGCTGGTGCGGTCCGAGAAGACTCCCATCGGCCG
>Ga0209381_1000751_pt1 | contig 68541 bp, 41 predicted proteins | sample DewCreD2012metaG_FD_184111 | JGI IMG/M metagenome (GOLD analysis project Ga0209381, IMG submission 184111) | Hot spring sediment bacterial and archeal communities from British Columbia, Canada, to study Microbial Dark Matter (Phase II) - Dewar... ... | reverse complement strand
CCCCTCCCTCCTCCCTGAGAGGGAGGGGGGTTGTTCTGACCCCTCTCCCTTGCAGGGAGAGGGCAGGGAGAGGGTGGGGCGCTCCGGGTGGCCCAGGCGCTCGACCCTCCCCCTCCCCCCTCCCTGAGAGGGAGGGGGGTTTGGTTTGGTTCTCCATTTCAGCTCGGGGGATGCCAGTGAAACGCAGGGAGTTTCTTGAGGCCGGCGCGGCGGCGGGCGCGGGCGCCCTGTGGTTAGCCGCGCGCGCCGCCGAGCCGGGCAGGCCAGCAGCCGATGCCATCAACGTCGCCCTCATCGGCGCGGGCGACCAGGGGCGCGTCCTCATCAACTCCACCCTCCCTATCGGGGGCGTCCGCTTCCGCGCCGTCTGCGACGCCTGGCCCTACCGCCGACAGGGCACCAGGCACTACCTCAGCGTCTACAAGCACAAGGTCAGCGACTACGCCGACTACCGCGAGATGCTGGCGGCCGAGAAGGGCCTCGACGCCGCCCTCATCGCCACGCCCGACGCTGCCCACGCCGAGCAGGCCATCGCTTGCCTGAGGGCCGGCCTGCACGTCTACTGCGAATGCCCGATGTCGAACTCGGTGGAAGGCGCCCGCGCGATGGCCCGGGCCGCCAGGGAAACGGGCCGCCTCCTCCAGATCGGCCACCAGCGCCGCAGCAACCCCCGCTACCTCCACGTCCTCGAGAAGCTGCTGCGCGAGGCCAGGCTCCCAGGGCGCCTCACCCACCTCAACGCCCAGTGGTGCCAGCCCGTCGCCGACGACCTCGGCTGGCCCAAGGCCGCCGAAATGAGCGCCGAGGAGCTCAAGCCCTTCGGCTACGCCTCGATGCACGAGCTGCGCAACTGGCGCCACTACCGCCGCCACTCCGCCGGCCTCTTCGCCGACCTCCTCGGCCACGCCGCCGACGTCGCCAACTGGTTCCTCGCCGCGACCCCCAGGAGCATCCTCGCCGCCGGCGGCGCCGACTTCTACAAAGGCCGCCAGGGGCACGACAACGTCATGGCCATCCTCGACTACCAGACCCCCGACGGCCTCGTCCGCGCCGCCTTCCAGGCCCTCACCACCACCTCCTGCGGCGGCATCGCCGCCTTCGAGCACTTCCTCGGCACCGACGGCTCACTCCGCATCTCCGAGTTCCCCAAGTGGACCAAGCTCTTCCACGAACCCCACGCCCCCGACTGGGACAAGTGGGTCCGCCTCAACTACCTCGTCAAGGAGCCGCTCCCCGGCGCCGAGAAGAAGCCCGACGCCGAGGCCAAGCCCGAAGACCCCAGCGTCGTCAAGACCCGCGAAACCGGCCTCGTCCTCGGCTATGACCTCCCCATCGTCCTCGACAAGCTCCCCCACCAGCCCCACCTGGAGAACTTCTTCGACGCCATTCGCGGCAAGGCCAAGCTCGCCTGCCCCGCCGAAGAGGCCCTCCGAGCCACCATCATCGCCCTCAAGGTCAACGACGCCATCGAGTCCAAGCGCCTGCTCGCCCTCTCCCCCGCCGACTTCGCCCCCTGACCCTTATTGCTTGGGCATGGTCCTTTTCAGACACAACAACATCCCTTGCCCCGCGCCGCCGCCCACCGGTTGTCATCCTGAGCGCAGCGAAGTCGAGGGGCCTCCCTTCCCCGCGCGCCCAAGAGTGACCCGCCAGGCTCGGCAGATTGCCCTCCCGCCCCCAGCCCCCGCCCGCGCGCCCAACAGAGCAGCCTCGGCGACTCCGCACCCTCGCTCACGCCGCGGTCCCCGTCAGACGCTCAGGACGATCTTGCCGAACTGCTCGCCGGCCTCCATCCGCGCCATCGCCTCGCGGGCGCGCGAGAGGGGGAAGACGGAGTCGATGACCGGCTTCATGCCTGTGGCTTGCACGGTTTGGAGCATGAGCCGGAAGTCGTCGTGCGAGGCAAAGGTGGAGCCGAGGATGGTGAACTGGTTCCAGTAAAGCGCGCGGAGATCGGTCGGTGCCTCGGCGCCCGCGGTGACGCCGCACAGGACGATGCGGCCGCCCTTGCGCACGGCGGCGAAGTCGGCCGCCCAAGCCCCAGCCCCCACCGTGTTCACCGAGACGTCCACCCCCCGCCCTCCCGTGGCCTCGCGCACCGCCGCGCCAACGTCGCCCGCCGCCCGATAGTTGACCCCGTGGTCGGCCCCGAGCGCGCGGGCGCGAGCCAGCTTCTCATCCGACGACGAAGTGACTACGGTCCGCGCCCCGGCGCGCTTGGCGAACTGGAGCGCGGCCAGGGCCACTCCTCCGCCGATCCCGTGGATGAGCACCCACTCGCCCGGCCGCAGCCTCGCCCTGCCGAAGAGCATCCGCCAGGCCGTCCCGTAGGCGATGCCTAGCGCCGCGGCCTCCTCGAAGCTCAGGGCAGGCGGCTTCGGAAACAGGTTCGCCGCAGGCACGGCGACGCGCTCGGCGAAGACCCCAGGCCGCGAGAGGCCGATGATGCCGAACGCGGCGCACTCGCTCTGCTCGCCGCGCCGGCAGGCATCGCAGCCGCCGCACGAGAGACCGGGGCTCACGAGCACCGCGTCCCCCGGCCGCACCCCCGCCACCCCAGGCCCGACCTCGGCCACCACGCCGGCCGCGTCGGAGCCGAGCACGTGGGGGAACCTCAGCGCGGCCCGCCCGCCCTTGCGCACCCAGATGTCGAGGTGATTGAGCGCCGCCGCGCGCACGGCGACGACGGCTTCCCCAGGCGCAGCCGACGGCGCCGGGGCCTCGCCGACCTCCACGACCTCCAGCCCACCATGCGCTCGGACGACCACAGCCTTCATGCGCTGCCCCCTTGCCGCGCGGGGCTATGGCTGCCCCGCCGCTCTGGTGACAAAGCCCGCGCGCGGCGGCATGTTGCGGGCGCCCGTGGCCTGCCAGGGCCAGTGGCCCATCGGGTCGTCGCGGTCGTCCCCGGCGAGGTCGAGAGTCGTCCAGCCCAGCAGGAAGTCGAGGACCTCCAGGTAGCGGACGTTGAAGACGACGCCGTGCCGCCCGAAGTGAATGAAGTGGTTGCAGGCTGGGCCATAGGCGGGCCGGCGCGGGAGGTGCTCGATCCAGCCGGCGATGCCGCCGTAGTAGCTGTAGAGGGTCTCCTGCTTGGCAACATCGTAGTCGCCCCAGCCGATCTCCTCATAGGTCCACAGCCCGTAGCCGCGGCTGCGGTAGTAGCACTTGGTCGTGCCCACCTGGTTGCCGCCGATGCCCGAAAAGGTGCCCTCGATGTTCCCCCCGCCGAACCCCACGAGGCTCACCCCGCACAGGAAGAAGGCGTTCGAGGGCTTCTCGGTCCGCGTCAGCCCGATGTCCACCATCTGCACCGCGTCGCGGCCCCGCCGCTTCAGATACGTGCCGCAGCCCGCCAGCGAGGCGACCGCGACCACCAGACCAAGACCCACACTAACGCGCCACCAGGCGCCGAAAGGCTTCATACGAAACTCCTGTGAAGAGGTCAATAGGGCAGCTCGGCCCGCACACACTCGTTGCTCGCACCCCGGGCCTGCCAGGGCCACTTGCTCTCGCCCGTCCCGTCGTCCCCGCAAATATCAAGACACATCAGCCCCGCCATGAAGTCGAACATCTCCAGGAACCGCGCATTGGCCACCAACCCCACGTAGCCTACGTGGAGGTACTTGGTTCACGAGAAGCCGTAGGCCGGCTTGCGCTCGGGGTAGCAGATGTAGCCGACCGGCCCGTTATGCCAGCGGTAGAGGGTCTCGGGCTTGGAGACGTCGAAGTTGTCCCACCCCAGCTCCTCGTAGGTCCAGACGAGGAACCCGCCGACCTTGTGGTAGTGAGGGAAGACGCCGACACGGCCGCCGCCAATGCCCGCGAACTCGCCGTCCACGTGTCCCGCCCCGATGGACGACAGCCCCAGCAGGCAGGCGTAGACCGAGAAATACGGCTCATCCGTCCACGTCACCCCCAGGTCCACCATGTCCGCCGCATCGTTGGCGCGGAACTCAAAGTAGTCGCCCACGCTCCCCAGCGGGCTGCACCCCGCGACCAGCACCGCCACCCCCGCGGCCAGCGCCAGCGCAGGGCCGCGCACTCGGCCCATCGTCCGCGCGCACATGCATGGCTCCTTCCCAAGTCGCGCCTCCCACAAGTCACGTAGCTCGGAGACGCAGGAATAGTACCCGGTCGGCCTCCACCTGTCAAGCGCCAAACATGCCGCCACGCCCACCGCTTGTGTTCTTGCTGGCCTGGAGCCCCGTAGAGGGGCAACACCGGGGGCCACCGAAGCCGGAGGCACGTCATCGCCAACCCTGGCTTGACTTCCCACGCAGCACTCGTTACCCTGGTGGACACCTGGTAAGAGCAGGGAGACTTCCGAGTTCTCTTGGAGAACCGGAGGCCTTAGCCAGTGCGGTCGGGAGACACGCGGGGCGGCCTCCTCGCCCGCCTTTCCCAGGCGCCCCCGGCAGCGGCTTCGCCTCTGGCGCCTCGATCATGATGGAGTGACCCGCGCATGAAACGCCTCGCCCTCCTCGCCGCGCTCGCGGCACTCGTCGCGTCGTGTGATAAGGCCCAGGAGCCGTCGGCGCCCGCCCAGGGCCAGCCGTCGAAAGCCGCCCGCCAGGCCCCGCCCCCCATTCAGGTCGCCGCGTGGTTCAACTCCCCGCCGCTCACGCTTGAGGGGCTGAAAGGCAAGGTGGTCGTGCTCGATTTCTGGAACACCACTTGCGCGCCCTGCCGCAAGCTGATGCCCCACCTCGCAGAGCTCCACGCCAAGCATGCGTCCGACGGCCTCGTCATCATCGGCGTCACGGAGGACGAAAAGGCCGACCTCGAGGACTTCCTCAAGAAAAACCCCGTCCCATACCCCTTGGCGATTGACCAGCTCAAGGGCGGCTCGGGCCAGACCTTCGACGCCTACAAGATCGGCTCCATCCCCACCGCCTGCCTCATCGCGCGCGACGGCTCACTCGTCTGGAAAGGCCCAGGCGACAAGCTCACCGACGCCATGGTCCTCGCCGAGCTGGGCAAGAAGTAGCGCCCGCGCGCCTTTCGCGCTATCATGAGAGCGGGGCCGGCATCCTTGCCCTTTTCTTGGCCCCGATGCCCAGGAGGCGGCCCATGAGCACTATCCGAGCTGGCTTCCAGTCCGCACTGAGCATGCCGCATTCCGCAATCCTTCTGCTTCTCATCTCCGGCTGCTCCCTCATGGACCCCAGCGTCTACCAGGGCTACGGCACGACGCCGCCGCCCGAGCGGCCGGCGCGGGCGACGGCCTCGGCCCAGCCCGAGCCGCCCGCCGCCAGGCTCCCCTTCGGGGCCACGCCCCCGGGCGGGCAGGATACCGCCTGGGGCATGCCCAGGGCGGGCGACATCCTGGCGAAGTCGCCCGACAACGTGGGGATCGTCGTCGAGAAGCTCGACGCGAGCGCCCTCGCCGACACCGAGCTCGGCGCCTCCTTCCGCACACGGAGCGGGAACCTCGCGGTCGCCGGCGGCAACCCCCTCGCCGCCCGAAACGGCCTCAGCGTCCGCCTCGCCACCGGCTCGTTCACAGGCCGCATCGGCCTCGGCACCCGCCGCACCCGCTCCACCAGCCGCGAGCAGATGTTCATCGCCTGCCGCAGCGGCACCGAGGGCGCGCTCGTCATGGGCGGCGACGTCTACGTCACGCGCCTCGGCTACTGGGGGCCGCTGGGCTACGTCCTCCTCGCCGAGCGCGAGTTCGTCGGCCGCCAACTCGCCGTGCGGCCCACCATCCTGCCCAACGGCGCCATCGCAGTCGAGCTCTGGCCCCGCTTCAGCACGCGGCGCGGGCGCTTCATTGACGTCACCGAGCTGGCCACGCGCGTCGTCGTCCCAGACGGCCAGTCGCTCATCGTCGGCGGGTTGAACACTTCGGGCAGCGAGGTCAGCAGCGTCCTCTTTGGCCTCGACAGCCGCGAGCGCTCCGCCAGCTCCATCCTCGTGCTCACCGCAAAGATCGGGGGCCTCGACCTCGACTGGCCAAAGCCCCGCTAGCCCTCAACGCCGCGTGGCGGCCAACTCCCCATCGCGCCCCGGCCTTCCAGGGCGTGCACACCTGCACGCGATACCTTCCCCGCTCCCGGCCCCCATGCGGTGTTGCAGGGCGTGCACACCTGCACGCGGACTCTTCCCCCGCGCTCAGCCCCCATCCGTTCCGCGTTCAAGTACGCACGCCTCACCGCTGGGCCAAAGGCTCACGCCTTCGAGAGGTTCCTCGACAGGCCCGGGACGACAGTGAAGGACCGCGCGGTCACGTGCGCCCAGTGCCGCGCATGAGTACAAAGAGAAAGCCCGGGGAGCGCATCCCCAGGCTCTCCGTCGTTGCGTAGGCCGCAGCAGCCAGTTACCGGCAGCCACCGCAGCCGCCGCCCTCTTCCTTCTTGGTCTCGACCTTCGCCGCGGAGTCGGCGATAATGGTCTTGTCCTTGATCACGCCCTTGATCACGACGGGCGTGGCCTTCGCGGCGCCCTTGAAGCTCGCGATCAGCTTCACGGTGTCCTCGGACGCCTTGTCCGAAGCCTTCAAGAGGAACACGCTGGCGCCAACCTTCACGGCGGGGGCGCATTCCGCCTTCTCGACCTTGAAGCAGCACATGAGGCAGCCAGCGTCGCCCTTGAGCTGACTCGCGGCAGGCGCGTCGTCTCCCCCCAGGCTAACGCCGCCGAAGGCCAGCATCAGACCCAACGCCATCAACCCGACCAGCACCTTCTTCACTCCGATTCTCCTTCCAGAGTTCCTCCGCCGCGGCCGCCACTGTGGCGACCCGTCCGGCGGCTTTCCGGCAGTGCGTACAATCGAGTCTACACCGGTTCCTGCACCGGCGCAAGAGGCGCCTCGAGCCTCGGTGTGGGGCGCAACTGCTTCCTCGTCGCGACGCCCTGCCCGCGCGCCCAGACCCCCATCATCTCCTGGGCGGCGGGCCCCAGGGCTTGTCGGGGATGGTCTTGCCGAGGGGGATGTAGCGGTCTCTGAGGACGAGGTCGCGGTCGAGGACTTCGCCTTCCTGGATGGGGGTGTGGGCTTCTTCGGCGTAGCGGGTGAGGCGGGCGAGGATGTCGGGGTGTTTAGCCGCGAGGTCGGTGGTCTCGGCCAGGTCGGTGGCGAGGTCGTAGAGCTCCCAGACGCCCTTCGGGCCGCGGGTACGGACGGCTTTCCAGGCGCCTTCGCGGACGGCGATTTGGCCGCAGTCCTCCCAGTAGAGGTACTTGTGTTGGCGTTGAGCGGGTTCCGCGTTGGGAGTCGAGGACGAGGACGAGGGACGAGGACGAGGACGATTGTCGCTGAGGAGCTCGGGGAGGATGGAGAGGCCGTCGGTGTCGGGGGGGCAGGGGGCGCCGGTGAGTTCGGCGAGGGTGGGCATGATATCTGGGAAGTAGCCGAGGTGGTCGCTGACGCGGCCGGGCTTGATCTTGCCGGGCCAGCGGACGATGTAGGGGACGCGGAGGCCGCCTTCGTAGAGGCGCCCCTTGCCGCCGCGGAAGCGGCGCTTGCCTGTGGCGGGGTCCACGTTTGGGCCGAAGAGGCCGTCGGGGCGCGCCGCCTTGTCGGCGAAGTATTCGTTGCCGCCGTTGTCGCCGGAGAAGAAGACGATGGTGTTGTCGTCAAGGCCAAGTTCCTTGAGCAGCGCCAGGATCTCGCCGACCTGACGGTCCACGAGGTTGACCATGGCGGCGTAGACCTTGGCGTCGCGGGGCCAGGGCTTGTCGCGGTAGGGCGCGAGCGAGGGGTCGTCGTCGGGGAAGCCGTACTGGCCGTGGGGCGGGGTGTAGGGGAGGTAGAGGAAGAAGGGGCGGTCCTTGTTGGCCCGCAGGAACTTCTTGGCCTCGTCGTGGATGACGTATTGGCTGAAGGTCTTGCCCTCCAGGTAGCTGCCGGGGTTGCCCTCCAGGGGAACCTCTTGGCTGTTGCGGATGAGGTAGGAGGGGTAGAAGGTGTGGGCGTGGACCTGATCGTAGTAGCCGAAGAAGACGTCAAAGCCGTGGGTTTCGGGGACGCCGGAGGTGCCGCGGGCGCCGCAGCCCCATTTGCCGAAGCCGCCGGTGGCGTAGCCTGCCCGCTTGAGCATGGAGGCGATGGTCTCCTCGCCGGCGCGGAGCGGCTCCCAGCCGTTGTTGGAGCGGAGCGAGGTGTGCCCGAGGTGTTTGCCCGTCAGCAGCGTAGCGCGGGTGGGGGCGCACACGCAGCCGCCGGCCAGGAACTGGGTGAAGCGGACCCCCTCGGCGGCCAGGCGGTCAATGTTGGGCGTGCGCAGCTCCTTGTGGCCCATGCACGAGAGCTCGAAGTAGCCCAGCTCATCAATGATGAAGTAGACGATGTTGGGCTTGCGGGGTTTCGGGCCGGCCTCGCCTGCCGAAGCCTGCCGAGGACCACCTGAGGGCGGAACCATGAGCGAAGCTAGCCCGCCGAGTGGCGGGAGGACGAAAGCGGCCTTCGAGAACTCGCGGCGGGTGAGCTTGCCCATTGGTCAATCCCTTCGTCAGAGGGCAGGGGTGGAAACTCAGGGTTTGATCAACTCCGGAACCCTCCGCGCGCCGGCCCGGTCACGCGGGACAGGGGCCCCGGGAGCGGACACGAGTGACATAGTAGCGCCGCCGCTGGCACGCTGCAAGCCGTTGCTGTCAAGGCCTGGCTCTGACTGACGCGCCCCCGGTTCCGCTGGCTCCCTGTCAAGAGCGGCGACAAGTTGCCGCACTCCGGGAGGCCGACCCCCATCGTCTGCACGGCGCCGCACGCCATGCGACAGCCCCTTGACAGAGGATCAACTTGTGAGGCGGAGGCCAGTGATCCCCTGTTCTCTGGGAGCGCGCCCAGGTCACAAGTGTCCGTGGGGCAAGAGCTTAGGGAGCGTGCCAAGAATTGGCACAGAGGATCAAGTCCTTGCGCACACACTGATCCTCTGTCCGGTGTCGGTGTCGGCGATGGCCGAGGCAGCTCCAGTTTCGGTGGCCGGGGCTTTGCGCCCCGTTGGGGGCCGGGACAAAGCATAAAGCATAGGGTGTCAAACGCGGCCGCTGTCTGCTATACAGTGCACGGCATAGGAAGACCGCTGCGCGTCGCGTGCGCCGACACCTTCTGCACGTTTTCGCCCGGAAACTGGCGTCCCGTCGTACCCGTGCCCAGCCCAGCCGCGACCGCTGCCCGGCCGAGAGCCTCCGCAAGGCAGGGGCAGAGACCGGAATAATTTAAGGATTGGAGATCTGACACCCTATTCCTCAAGCAGCTTCGGAGGCGTCATCTGGAACACAGAGGCTGAATTCCTCACGGCCATTCAGCCGGGGTACTACCTGGAGGACTTCGTGGGCTGGACGTATGGCGATCCCCTCGACGGCGGGCAGACAGATTACGACTTTGGGCCTGTGAACGACTGGTTGTGGCACGCCTACGCGAGTATGGGCCTCTGGTCGAATGACTCGGCGCTCTCGACGAACACCGCCTACGACCATCTCGTGATCACTTTCCCTGGTGGCGATGTGACCGCAGTTGCGGGTATCTTCGCAGCCACAGACATATACGGCGAGACCATCCCCTACGACGTTATCATCACCTTGGATGATGGCACGGTGCACACGATCACGGGCGAGGGCTTTGTGGGCTTCACGACCGACATCCCGATTGTCAGCATAACGGTTGCCGCGGACAATTCGGAAGTTCAGAATTGGCCAGAGGTTGGCCACTTCTATGTCGGCAGTTCCCAGCCCATCCCCGAGCCGGCGACCGTGGCCCTTCTTGGCATTGCCGGCCTCGGGCTGCTCGCCCGCCGCCGCAGGAAGTAGCGCCGGGGCTGGGAGACATTTCCCGTCCCAATCTGACGATTTGCCCAGGGGCGGCCTCCGAGCCGCCCCTGTCGCATTATGGCGCGGGGTGGCCCTCCAAACCCGACCATTGCGCCTAGAGGAAGAAGCGGGTGCGAAGGAGGCGGAGGAGCTTGTAGTACCACTGGCTGAGGAGGGGCTTGCGGGCGATCTGGAAGCGGGCGGTGCCGGTGGCGCCGAGGGGGACGGGTGGGGCGTCGGCCGGCAGCTCCAGCTCGACGCGGAACCAGGGCAGGAGCGTGCGGTCGGCGTCGGGCGCGCTGGGGTCGAGGAGCACGGGTCCGCCGGCGCGGTCGGTGAGGCCGGCGCTGGGGATCTCGTGGGTGGCCTGGGGGAGGACCTTGGTGATGGGGCAGCGGACTTCGCGCTGGGGGTGGCTGAGGAAGCGCACGGCGACGGGTTGGTCGCGGACGCGCTGGACGTCGGCGATGCCGGCCTGGTCGGTGACGACGATGATCCTGGAGAAGGGTTCGCGTGCGATGAGGGCGAGTGGGTCGCCGACGTTGAGGAAGCGCCCTGGGGCGTTGGCGATGTCGGGCGCGATGACCCGCCCGTCGCAGGGCGCGGTGAGGCGCAGGTCGGCCACGCGCTGGCGCAGGACCTCGAGGATCTGCTCGAGCTCGCGGATGCGCGCGCGCTCGACCTGTGCGGCGGGGAGGTCGTTGGCCTTCTCGTAGCTCGCCAGGCGGATGCGGGCGATCTCGAGCTGCTTCTGGGTGCGGACGGCGTCGTAGTGGAGGTCCTCGTTGCGGCAGACGGCGATGAGCTGGCCCTTGGCGACCATCTGGCCGTCGTGGACGCGGACCTCTTCGACAAAGCCTTTCCAGCGGGCGCGGACGACGGCCCGCTCCTGTTCGGCCAGGGCGCAGGGGGAGTAGACGTATTGCGGGAGGCGGAGGAGGGCGAGGGGCGCCATCGCGGCCGCTGCGACGGCAGCAAAGACGGCGACGCAGCGCAGGCGGTGGTGCCGCGTGGCCTTGGCGAAGAGCAGGTAGTGCACGAGCTTGACGAGGGGCGCGACGAGCCACACGGCGGCGGCGCCAATCCCGAGGATGAGGCCGAGCCCCAGCAGCGAAGAGGCTATGAAGAGGATGATGCCGATGACCACGAGGGTGCGGTAGATGAAGGAGGCGATGCCGTAGGCGACGAGCCAGACCTTCTCGCGCGCGTCGTGGGTCGGCGGCTGGACTTCGAGCCCCAGCAGGTAGCGCTGGCCGAGGTAGAGCAGGTGGCGGCGCGCGTTCGTCCACAGGTTCGGCAGCTCGGCGATGTCGGCCAGAATGTAGTAGGCGTCGTACCGCAGCAGCGGGTTGCCGTTGAAGAGCACGGAGGAGACCGAGGCGATGAAGATGGTGTTGTAGGCGATGGAGTGGAGGGTGCCGGGCTCGGTGATGAGCCAGACGATGAGGGCCCAGGAGGCAATGAAGAGCTCGACCATCATGCCGACGGCGCCGACGAGCGCGCGGCTGACCTTGCTCTCGACCGCCCAGAGGCCGGTGACGTCCACGTAGGCGCAGGGGGTGAAGATGAGGAACATGATGCCCATGCGGTGGACCTCGGAGCCGTAGTGCTTGGCGAGGTAGGCGTGTGCGAACTCGTGGAAGAGCTTGAGCACGGCAAACGTGGCCCACAGCAGCAACAGGTTTTCGGGGGCGAGCACGCGCTCGGCCGGCTTGGCCAGGTCGCGGATGTGGTAGAAGAAGAGCCCCAGGCCGATGAGAACGACCGCCAGCCAGGCGGCGAAGGCCCAGCGCGAGAAAAGCCAGCGCAGGTAGGGGATCGTGCGCTCCAGGAGCCGCTCGGGGTCGTAGAGGGGGATTTGCGGGAAGAGGAAGTTGGCGAGGAGCTGCTTGGTGCGCTCCCTGCGCCGCTTTTTGACGCGCTTGTAGAGCGCGTCGAGCTTCTCGCTCTCGGCGGCCTGGAGGAGGTTGGCGCCCCGCAGCATCTGGACGAAGGCCACGACGTCCTGAAAGGTGGGCGCCTCGGCGCCCATCTCGCGCTGGACCTCCTGGTGGATCTCGCGCAGGGTGTGGCGGCCGTCGAGGAGCTTGACCACGCGGTGCTCGGTCGGCCCGAAGCGGAAGTATTGGAGGGAGACGGGGTCCTGGGCGACGAACCACACCTGGCCGCGGAAGCGCTGGGTGGTGATCTGCGCGTGGGGCGAGAATACGGGGCGCAGGCCCCCGAGCACGGGCTGCCCCTCGCGGAACTCCAGGTCGTAGCGCGCGCTCTCCATGATTGCCTCAGCTCACCCGGTCATCGGCGCGCTCAAGGGCGCTTGGAAACCAGCACGACAACGCTACTTCTGACAGAGACAGCCTCGATTCTCTGTCTTTCTGAGCAAAGGCCGCCTCTTGGCGGCCGAAGTCGAAGAATCTCCCTTTGGCTTGCCGCCAGGCACTGGAGCTGGCCCTCGCCCAAGGGCTCGCCCCGAACAGCGATGCTTCGCTCCGTCTCACTCCGCTCAGAATGACAGCCGGCTTCCGGCGGCGCGAGGCAACGGATGTTGTTCTGCCTGAAAAGGGCCGCGCCCAAACCAGTTTCTCATAGCGTCCAAGAGAATGAACTCACAGCGGCCCTCTTCGTGGAGCCATTGTTTGTAGTGCGGCCTTCAGGCCGTAGCACGCGCGTACGGGCTAAAGCCCGCACTACGAACTCCTTCATTCTTTTGGACGCTGCTAGAACAGCAGGTTCATCCGCACCCAGTTGGCCAGCTTGCGGGTCCAGACGTAGGTGATGTTGTGCTTGCCGGCCTGGATGTTGGCGGCGGCCTCCATGCCTGGCCGCAGCCAGCCCTCGGTGTTCCGGATGCGGGCCTCGACGATGTAGACGTTGGCGCCCTCGCGTGCCTCGGCCATGGGGCGGATTTTCTCGACGGCGAAGGGGAGCGTTTGGTCGGGGCGGGCCTTGGTGGCAAAGGTGCCTGGCTGGCCGACCTGGAGGAGTGCGATGTCGCCCTGCTCCACCTCCACGAGCAGCAGCAACTCGTCGAGGGGTGCCACCTCGATGAGCGTCTGGCCGATGGGGAAGGGGCTGCCGATCTGCTGGCGCAGGTCGCCGGCGAGGACGACGCCGTCGAAGGTCGCCCGGACGACGGCCTGGCTGATGCGGCGCTCGAGGAGCTCGATCTGGGCGGCAAGCTCCTCGCTCTCGGCCTGGGCCATCCTGTGCTCGGCCATTTTCTGCTCGGCGAAGTGCACCTGCATCTTTGCCGTGGCCGCCGCGAGCCGCGAGCGGGCCTCGCGCAGCGAGAGCTGGAGCTCTTCGTCCTCGAAGCGGAAGAGCACGTCGCCCTTGGCGATGATCTGGCCTGGCAGCACGCGGGTCTCGCGCAGGATGGCGCGGTCGAAGGGCGCGGCGTAGACCCGCCGCTCGGCGGGCATCAGGGTTGCTGTCCCGCTGACCCTCAACGTCCATCGCCCGAAGACCCCGACGCCGACGAGCAGGAGTGCCACGATGGCCACGAGCTTGGCCGCCACGTGGCCCTTGCCCATCAGGGCCTCGACGCCGGCCACGACCGCATCGCGGCCGCGCGCGAGGAGGCCGCGGGCGTTCTGCCTCGCCAGGCCCAGGGCGGGGCCGAGCTGCTCGCAGGCGATGCTCTGGACCCGCCGTTCGGAGCCGCTGAAGGGCTGGGTCTCGCGGCGCTCGAAGACCACGACGGCCACGGTAGTGGACCCCGCGCGGAGCGGGTAGGTGGCGAGCTGGTGGGCCTCGGTGAGGTCGGCGAGCGCCGCGTGGGCGGGGTAGACCTCCGATGGGCTGCCCTCGAGGCGTGCGCCCGCGTCGGCATCGTCGGAGGGCGGGGGGAAGACGATGGGATGCTCTGACTCGAGGGCCTCCTTCATGGCGGCCACGAGGGCGCGCGAGAGGTTGGTGCGGCGGTCAATGTAGTCCTGCTCCGAGATGGCGGCCAGGCGCACGCGGCCGCGGAAGACCCATCCCAGGCTCACGCGCTGGACGGCGAGGAACTCCTTGCCCTTGTTGACGAGTGCGAGGGCCATGTGCTCGGGGTCGGGGTAGCCCACGTGGGTGGCCGCCACGAGGTTCCAGGCCCGGCACAGCTCGTCGTAGCGCTGCTGGGTGGCGCGGCTGGCCTCGACGGCGCTGTAGAGCGCGCCCTGTGACGCGACGCTCTCGGCGGCGATGCGCGCGTAGTCCAGCACCTGCTTCTCGCTGCCCACGACGACCAGGGTCACTACGGCGGCCACCACCCGGCCGATCGGCACCGGGAGGCCCACGCTCCAATAGGTCCAGCCCTGGAGCATGCGGTCTGCGGGCTCCGAGACCCTTTCGACTCGCCGCGTGGCATCGAGGAAGATCAGGCTGGCCTGGCGCCCGAGCGGGAGGCGCCAGGCCTCGGCGGCGCGCTCCCCCACCCGCGCCGGCTCCTCGCACAACAGGTGCACCGAGTCGCCCGCAGTCTTGGCGGGCAGCCACACGGCGCCATGCACGGCCTCGGAGCGCTCGATCTGGGCGTGGAGGAGGCCCTTGAAGAAGACCTCAGCGGTCTGGGCGGCCTGGGCGCCCTCCTGAGGCGTTGCAACTGCGCCGGGGCGGGCCGCGGCTCCGTCCGCCGCCTCAACGCCTTGGCCGGAACCTGTCTTGCCTGAAGCGGTCCCTGCGGGGTTCATGCGTCACTGGCCTCCGGGGGCCTTGGCAGGGGCGGGGGGCGATGCCGCCGGGCCTTGGGGCGCTGGCGCCGGGCCGGGGGGCTCTGGGGCGGGGCCGGAGGGCGCCGCAGCGAGGTGGAGGCGCACCGTGGCGCGCGAGCCGGCGATCACCTTGCCGTCGGGGTTCGGCAGCTCGATCTTCACCCGCACCGTGCGGCTGCCGGCATCCACCATCGGGTCCACCATCACCACCTTGCAGGCCTTGGGGGGGCCGGGGTGTCCCTCGACTTCCACGTGGGCCACCTGGCCGGGCTGGATGCGCATGCCGATGGCTGGGGGGACGTAGACGATGGCGTGGAGGACGTCGAGGACGACGAGGCGCATGAGGGGCTTCTGCATCTCGACGCGCTCGCCGACGTCGAGCAGTCGGCGCGTGATGACGCCGGCCAGCGGGGCGCGGATGGTCATCTCGTCCAGCGTCGCCTGCTCGAACTTCAGGCGGAGCCGGCGCTGCTCCTGCTCCTCGGTGGCGACGGCGACGGACCACTCGGCGTACTTGGCCTCGAACTCGGCTTTCTCGAGGTCGGCGCCCGAGCCCACGCCGCGGCTGTGGAGCATCTTCTGCCGCTCGTAGTCGGCCTGCTTCACCCGCAGGTTGGCCTTGGCGGCCTCGAGGCGCGCGACCGACTTCGCCTCCTGCTCGGCCATGGCGACCTTGACCTTCTGGGCCTCGGCGTCCAGCTCCACGAGCGGTTGGCCCTTGGCCACCTTGTCGCCCTCCTCGGCCAGGATGCGCTTGATCACCCCGACGGCCTGGCTGCCGAGGGCGATGTCGTGGGAGGGCAGCACGATGCCGCTCTCGGTCACGGTGTAGGGCGTCGCGGGGGCCTCCGCCGCGCTCGCAGCGGCGAGACAGAGGCCCAGGCTGCACAGCAAGAGAGAGACGATTGGTCGGTTCACTCGGTGGCCTCCAAGTCGCCGACGAAGAGGATGTTGTTGGTGTCGAGCAGGGTGCCCTTGACGCGCTCGAGCTCGACGAGGGCGGTGTTGAGGTCAATGAGCGCCCGCAACCGCCGCCGCTCGGCCTGGAGGAGGGCGTCCTGGGCAAACACCACGTCCTGGGCGGTGGTGCGGCGTCGCCCCTCGATTGGCGCGGCGGGGCCTTCCTTGAAGAGCAATTGCTCGGCGGCCAGGCGGTCCTGGGCGGCGCGAACCGTCTCGTCCGCCGCGCGCAGCCGCTCGACGTTGGTGGTGACCTGTCGGACGGCGTTGCGCACCTCGAGCTGGATCTGGCGCTCGAAGAGCTCGAGCTGGAGCAGGGCCTGGCGGCGCTCGAGGGTGGCCCTGCGGTATCGCGCGCGGGCCGCGCGGTTGCCCAGCGGCACCTCCATGCGCACCCCGACGCTCCACTGGTAGGAGTCGAGGGACTCGAAGGAGCGGTCGGCGTGGGGCACGGTGTCGCCGAGGCCCGTGGCGGCCAGTGAGGCCTGGAGGTCGAGCCTGGGGAGAAGGTCGTTGCGGGCCACGTCGAGCGCGATGTCGCGGGTCTCGATGGCCACCTTGGCGGCGTAGTAGTCTGGGCGATTCAGCAGGCCGGCCTCGACCGCAAGGTCGGGGTCCACGGCGGGCGCCGTCGCCACCGGCTCGGTGGTGGGCACGAGCGCCATGCGCCACACGGCTCGGTCGCTCGCCAGGTCGGTGATCACCTTCAGGAAGTCCTCCACCCGCCCGACCGCCTCGTTGGCGGCGACCAGTTGCTCCTGGCGCAGCGACAACTCGGTGCGGGCCTGCTGGACCTCGGGGTCCTGCGGCCCGAGGGCCTTGGCCGCCACACGGGTCTGGACGATCTGGCGCAGCTCCTCGGCCCGCCCAACCGAGCGCTGGACCAGGTCGCGGTCGCGGAGGGCAAAGACGAGTTCCCAGTAGCCCTTCTGCGTGTCGGCGACGGTTTGGAGCGCCACGTGGCGGAGCTGGGCGAGGGCGGCGCGCTGCTCGTTGCGGGCCGCCGCGATGCGCGCCGTGTTCACCCGAATCCCGAAGCCGCGCAACAGCGGCTGGGCAACGGTCACGCTCGCCAGCTCCTCGTAGGCGGGGTTGACCAGTTCGTCGGGCGGGTCGCGGAAGCCGCTCCGCGTGCGGCTGGCCCCCACGCGGGCCTCGACCTGGGTGCCCAACTCGAAGAGCTTGACGATCCCCGCGGCGGCCGAGTACTGCTTCCGCTTCGTCTCCCAGCCCTCCTGGCGCGGCTCCTGATGGAGGTTGCCGACCGACATCTCGCTGAAGGCCGTGGGGTCGAACGCCGCCTTCTCCTCCGTGACCGCGGTCGCGGCACGCTGGGGGTTGAGCTTCTCGGCCGCCAGCCGCAGGTTCTGCTCAAGGGCCAGGCGCACGGCCTCCTCCAGGGCAATCGGGCGCTGCGCGCGCGGCTCCGCCTCGCCCGCCAACCCAGGCCCGGCAACCCACGCCAGCATCAGCAGGAGTCCCGGCGATGCCCTCAACTCTGCCTCTCCGATGCGCTTGCGGCTCTCCCAGACTTCAGCGATCTTACCAAGCACGACAGGGGAACGCAAGAGCCGAAGCGACGAGCATGGCCCCAAGTCCCCGCGACAACCTGGATTCCTCTCCTCTCGTCCTCGTCGTCGTCCTCGCCCTCGTCGTCCCGTCCCGGGCTTCCGGTGCCCGGAATCTCGACGACGACGAGGACGAGGACGATGAGGACGGGGACGATTCAGGGGCCGGGCTGGCGCCGGGATGGGGGGCCACGGCTCGGGGCGACCCTTCTTTGACACCCCCCGGCGCGCGGCGGTATAATCACAGGGCGTTACCTGGCTCGCGCGGAGCACGGCAGCCGGTGAGAATCCTCTTCTCCCTGGACAACTATGACCACGGCACGGGCGGGGCCGAGATGTCGGCCCGCGGCCTGGCCCGCCGCCTCGCCGCGCGCGGCCATGAGGTCCAGGTGCTCCAGCGCGGCGACGCCGAGGCCAGCTACTCCGACGGCCCGATCGCCGTCCACACCCGCCCGCTCCCGGTCGCACGCTGGCTCCGCGACCGCGAGCGCGACACCGCGCGCTGGAACCAGGCCTGGCGCGGCCTGCTCGGCGACTTCCTGGCCAAATGGCGGCCCCACCTCGTCCTCACCCAGAACCGCCTCCTGCCGTCCAGCGTTGCCCTCGCCATTGAGCGCGGCATCCCGCCCGTCGTCTTCATTCGCGCCTGGGGCCTCTTCTGCCCCACGCAGTTCCTCGCGCGGGATGCGCTCGCCGACTGCGACCGCGATTGCCACAGGTGCCTCCCGTGGTGGAAGCGGCTGCGGCTCTCCAGGACGCGCCGCACCCTGGCCGCATACGAGCAGGCGCTCCGCGCCGCGCGCCTCGTCATCGCCAACAGCCGCTACACCAGGGCGGTGCTCCAGCGCTTCTACGGCATACAATCGCACGTCGTGTATCCGATTGTGGACCTGGCGGCCTATGCCGCCGCTGGCCCCGAGGGCGAGGGAGCGGAACGGGATGCCGTGCTCTTCGTCAAGCCCCAGCAAGTCAAGGGCTTGCCCATCTTCCTTGAGATCGCCCGCCGGATGCCCGACACCCGCTTCCTGGTGGCCGGCGCGCTACGGGGCCGCGCGCGGCGGCGGCTGCGCCGCCTGGGAAACGTCGAGTGCCTGGGCTGGGTGAACGACATGCGCGGCGTCTACGCGCGCACCCGCGTCCTCCTGGGGCCTTCGATCTGGCCCGAGCCGTTCGGCCGCGTCTTCGTCGAGGCCGCCGCTGCCGGCGTCCCCGCCGTCGCCAGCGCCAGGGGCGGCATCCCCGAGGCCGTCGGCGACGGCGGCATCCTGATCAAGGACATCTCCGACACCGGGGCCTGGGTGGACGCGCTTCGACGCCTGGAGGACCCCGCCACCTATGCCGCGTATTCCCGCAAGGCGCGCGAGCACGCTGCCCGCTTCACGGGTGAGGCCATCGTCGCCCAGTTTGCCGCCGCCGTCAAGACCACCCTCGGCCTAGACCTATAGTTCACCGGGAGATGCAGGTTGGACAAGCTGAACGTTGCCCTGATGGTCTTCTCCAATGGGATCGGTGGGGCCGAGGCGGTGGTGGGCGAGCTCGCGCGGCACCTGGACCGCGCCGCGTTCAACTGCTTCGTCATCACCACCGACGAGATTCGGGCCTACTACGAGCGCGACGCCACCACGGTCTTCTCCCTGGGCAAGCTCCGCGACACCTATCACCTCAAGAGGCTGACGACGCTCCTGAACGATTTCTGGCCCAGCCGCTTCCCCCGAAGGGTGTTCCGCCCGGCCAAGCTCCGCGAGGTCGCCGCCTTCCTCGAGCGGAACCACATCCACCTCTTGCACACCCATCTGATCGCCGACCAGCGCTTCGCCGCCGCCCTGCGGAGAGCCCCGGGCCTCCGGAACCTCAGGAGCGTCATGACCGTCCACGGAGTCCTCGACCTCGACGTCGGCGCGCGCCATCCCGTCCGCCCGAGGCTCCTGCGACGCATGTTTGACACCGCGGACGGCGTGACCTCGGCCTGCCGCTACTTCCTCGACCGCCTCGAGGCCTGCGGCATCCGCGTCGCACATAAGGCCAGCCTCATTGACAACGGGATCAACGAGGAGCTGCTAGCATCCAAGCGCGAGCCGACGAGGGACGACGACATCCTGACGATGACCTACCTGGGCGGCACGCGGGTCGAAAAGGGCGGCGACCTCCTGGTCAAGGCCCTCGACATCGTCGTCCACCGCCGCGGCGTCAGCGGCGTGCACCTCGACATCTTGCGGGCGGTCCCGCCCGACTCGCCCCTGGCCGCCCTCATCCGCCAATGCTCCCTGGAGGGCCACGTCACACTGGCCGGCTACGTCGGCGGCGGCGACCACCTCCGCTACATCTCGCGCAACGACCTCTACGTCCTCCCCTCCCGCACCGAGGGGGTCGCCAACACCCTGATGGAGGCCATCGGGCTGGGGAAGCCCGTCCTCGCCACCGCAGTGGGCGGGACACCCGAGATCGTGACCCACGGCCAGAACGGCTACCTTTGCGAGCCGACGCCTGAGGCCCTGGCCGAGGGCATCCTCTTCTTCGTCAACAACCCCCAGAAGCTCAAGGAATATGGCGCCGCCAACGACGCCATGAGGCCCCGCTTCTCCTGGCGCACAGTGGTCCCGCACTACGAGCGACTGTACCGGGCGCTCGTGACCAGGCCCACGCCGCCGTTGACATAAGAGCGTCTGGAAGAATGAGGTAGTTCATAGTGCGGGCTTTGGCCCGTACGCGCCGGATACGGCCTGAAGGCCGCACTACGAACAATGGCTCCAGCAAGAGGGCCGCTCTGAGCTCATTCCTCTTGACGCTCTCAGCACTACAACGCTGTATTCTCTTGCTCCAAAGCGGATAACTACTTGTCAGCACAGCAGATACGCCACACCTACATGTCACTCTGAGCCGAGTCCGCTTCCCGGCGGGCGTAGCGAACAATCTCCGTGCGCGCGGAGCCCGTGGTTGAGGGCTACACTGCGTAACCGGACACAAGGCAAAGGAAGATTGGGGCGCAGTCGTTTCGGACGCCAGGTAGGGGCGGGTCCCCGTGCCCGCCCATCGGGCCCGCAGGTAGGGGCGGGTCCCCGTGCCCGCCCATCAGGCCCGCAGGTAGGGGCGGGTCCCCGTGCCCGCCCAGCAGACCCACAGGTAGGGGCGGGTCCCCGTGCCCGCCCATCGGGCCCGCAGGTAGGGGCGGGTCCCCGTGCCCGCCCATCGGGCCCGCAGGTAGGGGCGGGTCCCCGTGCCCGCCCACCTATGTTGTGCCGCGTCATAGAGTTCGGGCAGGCACAGGGACCTGCCCCTACCCGCGCTTCCCCCCGTGGTGTCCGAAACGGACCACGCCCGAAAGACCCTTCGACTTCAGGCGCCCAGCGGCGGCCTACGCTCAGAACGACGACTCTTTGGGGCTTGCGCCAGGGAAGGTAGTTTCTAAGCCCAGGCGCGCCCACTTGCGGCCATTCGTGGCCATCTGTGGCAGTCGTGGTCGTCGGGGCCGTTTTCTCCCCCAATCCTGGTTTTTCGCGGCCTTGCGCGCGGTTGCGGGCGGCGCTATAATCCGCGCTCGCCCACGGGGAGAGTGTGGGCCAGGAGGCTCTGATGGCCAAGGGTTCGTATCCGTTTGCTGAGATCGAGGCGCGCTGGCAGCGGCACTGGGAGGAGACGGGGCTGTTCCGCTGCGACACGGCGGATACCTCGCGCCCCCGCTACTATTGCCTGATGATGTATCCCTACCCGAGCGGGGCGCTGCACATGGGCCACGTGATCAACTACTCGATCGGCGACTCGCTCGTGCGGTTCCACCTGATGCGGGGGGAGAACGTCTTGTCGCCGATGGGGTGGGACAGCTTCGGGCTGCCCGCTGAGAACGCGGCGATCAAGGCGAAGGTGCCGCCGGCGGCCTCGACGCGGCGGAACATTGACAAGATGCGGGAGCAGATGCGCCGCGCGGGCTGGGGCTACGACTGGACGCGTGAAGTCGCCTGCTCGCACCCGGGCTACTACCGCTGGACCCAGTGGCTCTTCCTTCAGTTCTACAAGGCGGGCCTGGCGTTCAAGAAGCTGGCGCCTGTGAACTGGTGCGCGTCGTGCCAGACGGTGCTGGCAAATGAGCAGGTCCACGACGGGGGCTGCGAGCGCTGCGGCACGCCGGTGGAGCAGCGGGACCTGGAGCAGTGGTTCTTCGCCATGTCGCGCTACGCGCAGCGGCTGCTCGACGGCCACGCGAAGCTCGAGGGAAAGTGGCCGGCCCGCGTGCTGAAGATGCAGCAGGAGTGGATCGGGCGCAGCGAGGGCGCGCGCCTCGACTTCGGCATCGCGGCCCCGGGGACGGCGCTCGACGGCCAGACCCTCTCGGTCTTCACCACGCGGCCCGACACGACCTATGGCGTGACCTTCATGGCCCTGGCGCCGGAGCACCCCCACGTCGAGAAGCTCCTGGCCGGCAACCCGCGGCGCGAGGAGCTGATGAGGGCCGTGCGACGGATGCGCAACCAGTCGGCCATCGAGCGCACCAGCGAGGAGAGCGAGAAGGAGGGGATCGGCACGGGGCATTTCGTGGTCAATCCCTTCGACGGCTCGCGCGCGGAGATTTGGGTGACCAATTACGCCCTGATGGAGTATGGCACGGGGGCCGTCATGGGCGTGCCCGCCCACGACCAGCGCGACTTCCTCTTCGCCCGGAAATACCGCCTTCCCATCAAGGTGGTCATCCAGCCCAAGGGGGCGGCGCTGGATGGCGCCACGATGGCCGAGGCCTACGTGGACGAGGGCGTGCAGGTCAATTCCGGGCCGTTCAACGGCTTGCCCAACCGCGAGGCGATCCGCGCGATGACCCAGTGGGCCAAGGACCACGGCAGCGGCGACTTCACGGTGCACTATCGGCTGCGCGACTGGCTGCTGTCGCGCCAGCGCTACTGGGGCGCGCCCATCCCGATCATCTATTGCCCGAGCTGCGGGGAGGTGCCGGTGCCCGACGAGGACCTGCCGGTGGCCCTGCCGGCGGACGTCGAGTTCAAGCCCACGGGCGAATCGCCGCTCGCACGCTGCGAGGCATTCGTCAACACCACCTGTCCCAAGTGTGGGGCGCGCGCGCGGCGCGAGACGGACACGATGGACACGTTTGTGGACTCCTCGTGGTACTTTCTGCGCTACCTCACGCCGCGGAAGGAAGACGGGGCGTTCGACCGCGCGCTCTGCGACGCCTGGCTGCCCGTGCATCAGTACGTGGGCGGGATCGAGCACGCCACTATGCACCTCATCTACGCGCGGTTCTTCACAATGGTGCTCCACGACCTGGGCCTGGTGAGCTTCGAGGAGCCCTTCGAGCGCCTCTTCTGCCAGGGCATGGTCTGCAACACGGCCTACCGCGCGGACTATTACCGCGTGGAGGGCGGCCGCGAGGCCGTGGGCGAGGACCAGGTGAAGCGCCTGCCTGACGGGACGACGGTGCGCAAGTCCGACGGCAAGCCGGTGGCCCTCGAGCGCATCTGGCTGCCCGTGGGAGAGGTGGACACGGAGCGGCTGGTGCGCGCCAGCGACGGGTGGCCCGTGGTCACCGAAATGGCCAAAATGTCGAAGAGCAAGTTCAACGGCGTCTCGCCCGACGAGCTCTTCGAGAAGTACGGCGCCGACACCGTGCACACCTACATCCTGTTCTGCGGGCCGGCGGATCAGGACATCGTCTACAGCGACGAGGGCGTGATCGGCGTCCATAGGTTCCTCAACCGATTCTGGGAGACGGTGACGGGCTGGGCCGAGCGATTGCAGACTGCGGGCTGCGGATTGCGGGTCGGAGAAGGCCAGCCACCAGATGAGGCGCGGGACGCCGAGTCGCGCGCTCTGCGCCGCAAGGCGCACCAGACGCTTCGGCGGGTGACCGAGGCCTTCGAGCCGCCCTTCCGCTTCAACACGGCCATCGCGGGGATCATGGAGCTGACGAACGACTTGCGCGCGCGCGGCGAGAGCGCGGGCAGCGCGGCCGCGCTCAGGGAGGCGCTCGACATCGCCGTCAAGTGCCTCGCGCCCTTCGCGCCCCACGTCTGCGAGGAGCTCTGGGTGCGCCTCGGTCACCCGGCGGGCATCTTCCGCAGCCCGTGGCCGGCCTATGACGCGGAGGCGGCGCGAGCCGAGGAGATCGAGATTCCGATCCAGGTGAACGGGCGGCTGCGGTCAAAGATCGTGGTCGAGGCTGGCATAGCCGATACCGCCCTCGAAAAGGCGGCGCTGGCCGACGAGCGGGTGCAAGCGCTCCTCGCCGGCAAGGCGGTGCGCCGCGTGGTCATCGTGCCGAAGCGCCTCGTGAACATCGTGGTGGGCTGAGGGGCCGGGGCCCGCCTGGCGCGCAGCGATCTGAGGCGACCTGTTGCGACCCGGATCAGGCCAGATCGAAAACCGCTCGCCCGCCCGCCCGTGTAAGCGGAGTGCTAGAAAAAAGTGAGTTCTCGGAAAAATTTTCCAGTTGACAAGTGCAGAAAGCGCGCTACAATCTGTAGCGCGTCGGGCGCGCGGGAACCCAACGTGCTGTGTAGCGCGACCTCGTTGTTCAGGTCAGCCCTGCCCACCGGCGCGAGACGCCGGGTTCAATAGAGACCAGGAGCGAGGAGGGACGTGAGCCGTCACAGAACCGTGCCGCGTGGTCAGGTGTTTGCCCCATTCGCCGCTGGAGAGCAGCGGCGGTTGGGTGCCCACTAGTCGGGCCAGCCTCATTGCACTCCCCGTGGCGGCCCGATGCGTCCCGGGATGGACGCCCTCCTGGGCCCCTGTCCCCGTTGAGGCCGGCCGCTTCCTTTCGCGCGGGGTGCGCGAGAAGCGTTGGGTCGCGCACGGCTCTCGGCGAAGTGCCGGAGGCCGTGCAGCGATGGTCGCCCCTGGCTCAGGTTGGAGCGAAGGCAATGCGGTGTCCCTTCTGCAAGACCGAGAACGACAAGGTGGTGGACTCCCGGTCGTCCGAGGGCGGGGCAGTGATTCGGCGCCGGCGCGAATGCATCGAGTGTGGGCGGCGCTACACGACCTACGAACGGGTGGAGGAGATACCGCTGCGGGTGATCAAGAAGGACGGCTCGCGCGAGCCGTTCGAGCGCGGTAAGATCCTCGCGGGGATGCTCAAGGCCTGCGAGAAGCGCCCCGTGGCCACGGAGGCCCTGGAGAGGATCGTCTCGGACATCGAGCGGAGGCTGGCCGACATTGCGGAGCGCGAGGTGACCTCGCGGCAGATCGGCGAGATGGTGATGCAGGCCCTGCGCGAGCTCGACCAGGTCGCCTACGTCCGCTTCGCATCCGTCTATCGGGCATTCAAGGACATCAACCAGTTCCTTGAGGAACTCCGGCCCATGCTGGAGAGGAGAGGAAAGGACAATGGGTAAGATCGCACAGGTTCGCAAGCGCGACGGACGCCTGGTGGCCTACAACGAGACGAAGATCGCCGACGCGATCTTCAAGGCGGCCCAGGCCGTGGGCGGCCAGGACCGCCAGATGGCCGACGACCTCGCCAGCGTCGTCACAATGTTCCTCGAACGCGAGTTCGACGGGCGCATCCCCGGCATCGAGGACATCCAGGACGTCGTCGAGCGCGTGCTGATCGAGACCGGTCACGCGCGGACGGCGAAGGCCTACATCCTCTACCGCGAGAAACGCGCGCGGCGCCGCGAGTCGCTCCGCGTGCGCCGGCCCGTCCGCGACAAGGTGGCGGCCACCGACATCACCCTGCTGGTGGACCCCGGGACGCGCGACGAGCTGCTGCCGTGGGACCGCGGGCGCATCGCCGCGGCCCTGGTGGACGAGGCCCAGCTCGACGACGAGGTGGCCCACGACATCGCCCGGGCCGTCGAGCGCAAGGTCTTCGACTCCGGCATTGACCGCATCTCCACCTCGCTCATCCGCGAGCTGGTGGACAACGAGCTCTTCGAGCGCGGCATGTCGGCCAAGCTCGAGCGCCAGAAGTCCATCGGCATCCCCAAATACGACCTCGAGGAGCTCATCTTCTCGAAGTCCAAAGAAAACTCCAACATCGGCGCCAACAACCCCGAGGCCATCAACCTCTCCATCGCCGAGACCACCCTCAAGCAGTACGCCCTCCAGGAGGTCTTCTCGCGCGAGGTCGCCGATGCCCACCTTGCCGGCGCCGTGCACCTGCACGACCTCGGCTACCCCACGAGGGTCTACTGCTCATCCCACTCCCTCGAGTACATCAAGAAGTACGGCCTGAGCCTCTGCAACCTCGACACCGCGTCGGCCCCCGCCAAGCACGCCCGCACGCTCACGGGCCACCTCAACACCTTCCTGGCCTCGATGCAGGCCTACTACGCGGGGGCCCTGGGCGTCGGCTACATCAACATCCTCTACGCCCCCTACGTCGAGGGCATGAGCTACAAGGAGATGTGCCAGGAGGCCCAGCACCTGATCTTCTCGGGCTCCCAGAGCGCCTTCTCGCGCGGCGGCCAGACCCTCTTCCTCGACTTCAACATCCACACCGGCGTGCCCCGCTACCTCTGGGACGTCCCCGCAGTCGGCCCGGGCGGCAAGTACACGGGCAAGACCTATGGGGAGTACGCCGAGACCGCGCGCCTGTTCACCCGCGCCATGCTCGACACCTGGCGCGCCGGCGACGAGTACGGCCACATCTTCGCCTTCCCCAAGTGCGACCTGCACATCAACGCCGACACCTTCAGCGACCCAGAGCAGCTCAAGCTCCTCGAGTACGCCTGCCTGATCGCCAGCGAGAACGGCGTGCCCTACTTCGTCTTCGACCGCGACGAGGTCACCCTGAGCGCCTGCTGCCGCCTCAGGACGACCATCGAAGACACGAGCATGATCAAGCGCCTCGAAACCATGCGCTTCTGCGGCTTCCAGAACGTCACGATCAACCTCCCGCAGGCCGCCTACCGCGCCGGGCGCGGCAACATCAGCAAGTTCATCGCCGAGGTTGAGGCGATGATGGACATCGCGGTGCAGGCCCACCTTCAGAAGCGGACCTTCATCGCCAAGCTCATGAGCACGCCCGCGATGCCCCTGTGGCAGATCGGCAAGCCGGCGATGGACGGCAAGCCCTACGTGGAACTCGACAAGTGCACCTACATCATCGGCCTCATCGGCCTCAACGAGGCCATCCAGTTCCTCACCGGCGAAGAGCTCCACGAGAGCGACCAGGCCCTCAAGCTCGGCCTCAAGGTCGTCTCCCACATGCACTTCAAGGCCAAGAGCGACGGCAAGCGCCTCGGCCTCAAGATCTCCCTCGAGGAGAGCCCAGCCGAGAGCGCCACGCGGCGCCTGGCCAAGGTGGACCTGCGCGACTTCCCCAACGAAGCCCGCCAAGTCGTCAAAGGCAACATCGAGCTCGACGAGTACTACTACACCAACTCGATCCACCTGCGCGCCGACGCGCCGGTGGACATCGTCACCCGCATCCGCCTCCAGAGCAAGTTCCACCCGATGATCGAGTCGGGGGCAATCGTCCACGCCTTTGTCGGCGAGGAGCTCCCCCCGCCCGCGGGCGTGCAGAACCTCGTCCGCAAGACCTACGAGCAGACCCGCTGCGCCCAGATGACCATCTCGCCGGAGTTCACCGTCTGCAACGCCTGCCATCGCATGGAGGTCGGCCTCCACGAAACCTGTCCCACCTGCGCCTCGCCGAACGTCTATGGCCTCACGCGCATCGTCGGCTACTACAGCCGGATCACCAACTGGAACAAGAGCAAGCTCGGCGAACTGCGCGACCGCCGCCGCGGGCGCTACGCCCTGCCCACGGCCGAGACGCGCGTCCGCGAAAGCTCACTGGTTTGAAGGGACCCCCACATGGAAGTCCAGATTTTCGGCAGGCAGAACTGCGGCAAGTGCTCTAGCATCAAGCATAAGGTCGAACACCTCATCCAAAAGCTCGGCCTCGGCACCGCTGCGACCATGGCGTTCTTCGACATGGACACCGCCGACGGCATGGCCGAGGGCGCCTTCTACGACGTCCACGAAATCCCCACCACCATCATCAAGGAGAACGGCCGCGACCTGGTGCGCTGGGACGGGGAGGTGCCGGACGTCCTGGAGTTGAGCCGCTACTTCGCCGCGGAGCGCCAGGCCGGACCGGCCCGCGTGGAGAACGCCTGCTGAGCGCGCGAGCGTTTCGGAAGTGAGCTGATGGACGACGGGCTTCCGCCGATAAAAGGCTTCCTCCCCACCAGCCTGATCGAGTGGGAGGGCAAGCTGAGTTGCGCCCTCTTCCTCCCAGGGTGCAACTTCCGCTGCCCCTTCTGCCACGCCGGCGACCTCGTGCTCCGCAGCGCCCAGATCCAAGACGTACCACTCGCCGACGTGCTCCGTCACGTGCGCTCCAACCAGGGCTGGATTGACGGAGCAGTCATCTCCGGCGGCGAGGCCACCATTCATCCCGGCCTTGAGTGGCTCATCCGCCTCCTCCGCGAGCACGTGGGCGGAATCAAACTCGACACCAACGGCTCTCACCCCGAGGCCATCGAGCGGCTGATCGCCGACGGCCTCGTCAACTGCGTGGCGATGGACGTCAAGGCCCCCCTGGGCGCCGCCTACAACGCCGCAGCAGGCGTCGAGGTGGACCCCTCGGCGGTCCGACGCAGCATCGCCCTCCTGCGCTCCAGCGGCATCGAACACGAGTTCCGCACCACCGTGGTGCCCGGCCTCCACACCGCGCGCGACATCGTCGAGATCGCCCGCCTCCTCGGACCCGAGGAGACGCTTGTCCTCCAGCAGTTCGCCCCGCTCAACTGCCTCGACCCCGCCTACCTCACGCGCCGGCCCTACTCGCGCGAGCAGTTGCGCGAGATGGCCGCGGCCGCCGGCGAGTTCGTGGCCCGCTGCCGCATCAGAGGCGAGGCAGCCTCCCGGAACCCCGTCACATGAAAGAAGCCGCCTACTACGAGAAACGGGCCGAGGCCAGGGTCCAATGCCACCTGTGCCCCCACCACTGCATCATCGCCGACGGCAAGGCCGGCCTCTGCGGCCCCCGCCGCAACCGCGCCGGCACCCTCTACTCCGACATCTACGAGCAAGTCACCTCCATCGCCATGGACCCCATCGAGAAAAAGCCCCTCTACCACTTCCACCCCGGCAGCGCCATCCTCTCCCTGGGCACCTGGGGCTGCAACTTCGCCTGCGACTTCTGCCAGAACTGGGCCATCTCGCAGGCCCAGCCCGCCACCACCCGCCTCACCAGCAAACAGGCCGTCGAGGCCGCCAAGCGCGAAGCCTCCATCGGCATCGCCTACACCTACAACGAACCCCTCATCTGGTTCGAATACGTCCTCGAGACTGCCCGGCTCGCACGCGAGGCCGGGCTGGCCAACGTCCTCGTCACCAACGGCTACGCCAGCCCCGAGCCGTTCGAGGAACTGCTCCCCTACGTTGACGCCATCAACATGGACATCAAGGCGATTCGGCCCGAGTTCTATAAGCGCTTGTGCCGTGGCACCTTAGAGCCGGTCCTCGCCAACGCCAAGGCGGCCGCCCGCCGCACCCACCTCGAGGTCACAAACCTCGTCATCCCAGGCCACAACGACACCGACGCGGAGTTCGACGAACTCGGCCGCTGGGTCGCAGCCGAGCTCGGGCCACACGTGCCCATCCACCTCTCCGCATACTTCCCCCGATACAAGCTCAAGGCCCCCCCGACCCCCATCGAGACGCTCGAGCGGGCCCACGCCATCGTCTCCAAGCACGTCCGATATGTCTACCTCGGCAACACTTACAGCGAACGGGGCTCAAACACCCTCTGCCAGCGGTGCGGCGCCACCCTCATCACCCGCCGAGGCTACAGCACCCGCGTCATCGGCCTCAAGGGCAGCCGGTGCGCCTCCTGCAACGCGGAGAACTACATCGTGGCCTAGAAAACCCGCTCCCGGCGGAATTTTCCTCTCAAGTTTGGCCGTCTTTCCTCGACTAAGCCTAATAGAGGGTGTAGAGTCCCTTTTCCACTTGCGGACCGGGCCTCGGCGGCCCCGACGCACCCTCTTGGCGATGGGCGATATCCATGCGGCTTGAGAAACTCATCCTCTACGGCTTCAAGTCCTTCGCGGACAAGACCGAGTTCGTCTTCGAGCCCGGCCTGACCGCCTTCGTGGGCCCGAACGGCTGCGGAAAGAGCAATGTGGTGGACGCCGTGCGCTGGGTGCTGGGGGAACAGCGCCCGCGGGCGCTCCGCGGCTCCGAGATGGCCGACGTCATCTTCAAGGGCAACTCCGAAGGCCGCCGCTCCATGGGCTACGCCGAGGTCACCCTCATCCTCTCCAACGAGGACCACGCCCTCCCCATCGAATACGAACACGTCGCCATCACCCGCCGCCTCTACCGCTCCGGCGAGAGCGAATACCTCCTCAACAGCCAGCCCTGCCGCCTGCGCGACATCCGCGAGCTGCTGATGGACACCGGCATCGGCATGGACGCCTACTCCATCGTCGAGCAGGGCAAGATTGACCTGATCCTCCAGTCGAACCCGCGCGACCGCCGCGCGGTCTTCGAAGAGGCCGCCGGCATCTCGAAGTACAACGCCAAGCGCCGGGCCGCCGCCAGCAAGCTCGAACGCGTCGAGCAGAACCTCCTGCGCCTCGGCGACACCATCCAAGAGGTCCACAAACAGCTCCGCTCCATCCGCCGCCAGGCGGGGGCCGCGCGCCGCTACAAGGAATACGCCGAATCCCTCAGCCGCCTGCGCCTCTCCCAGGCCCTCCACCGCTACCACACACTCGTCGGCCAGCGGGCCGAGGCCGAGGCCGCCATCGCCCTCGCCGACCAGCAGCAGGCAGCCCTGGCCGCCACCATCGAACGCCTAGGCGCCGAGCGGACCGCCATCGAGGCCGCCAGCATCGAAAACGACCAGAGCCTCGCCCGCGTCGAAGGCCAACTCACCGAGCTGCGCGCGCAGGTAGAGGCCGCGGAAGAGAGCATCCGCCTCAACCGCGAGCGGGTGCGCGACGCCGAGGCCGCCGAGGGGCGTCTCGGCGACGAGCGCGCCCAGCTCGGCCGACGAGTCGAAAACGCCCGAACCTCGGCCGAAGCAGCCGTGGCGCGCTCCAGCCAGCTCCACGCCGAGCTGGAGCGCATCGAGGCCGAAATCCTCCAAGCGCGGCAAGCGCTCCAGCGCTTCGCCGGCCAGTGCACCGAGGTGGCCCGCCGGGGCGAGGGCCTGCGCACCGCCCTGCTCGACTGCCTGCGCCGCCGCGCCGCCCACCAGAACGAGCTGGTCGCCCTCGAGGGCGAATGCCGCGCCTTCGAGGCCCAGGGGCAGCGCCTCGGCCGGCGGCGCGCCGAGATCGCCAGGCTCCTGGCCGAACTCGAGGGGGAGCGCCAGGCCGCCGCAGCCGCCATCGCGCGCCTCGAGAGAGAAATCGGCGAGACCGAGGCCCGCTTCGCCGCACGCGCCGAAGAGCGCGGCGAGCTGCGCGCCCAGATAGAAACCCTCGGCGAGCAGAGCGCCGAGCTTAGCAACACCCTTAGCGCAAGAACCACACGCCGGGATCTGCTCGAGGATCTCGAGGCCCGTTTCGAGGGAGTGGAGCAAGGCACCCAGACGCTCCTGGGGCGTCAAACCACGGGGCAGCGCCTCCACGGAATGGTTGCCGACCTCCTCCAGGTTGAGCCACAATACGCCCTCGCCATCGAAGCTGCCCTGGGTGGGGCCGAGCAGCACCTCGTTGCTGACTCGCTCGACTCCGCCGCCGAGGCCGTCGCCCACCTCAAGGCGGTGCACGGCGGTCGAACCACCCTCCTCCCCCTCGACCGCCTCTCGCGGAACGGTCGGAACGGCCACGGGACCCTCGAGCACCCCGGCGTCGTGGGGCATGCCGTTGACCTCGTGCGGTGCAGCGACACCGTCGCCCCGGTCGTCAAGCACCTCCTCGGCGACACCGTGGTCGTTCACGACCTCGACGCCGCCGTGGAGCTGGCCAGGGACCCCGAGCTGGGCGTCCGCCTCGTCACACTGGCCGGCGACCTCGTGGACCCCCGCGGCCTGGTCTCCGGCGGCAGCTCCCACGACCGCACCGGCCTCCTCTCCCGCAAGAACGAGCTCCGCGTCCTCGCCGCCGAAATCCAGGAGATCGAGCAGCGCCTCGCCCAGTGCCGCCAGCGCCGCGAACTGTTCATCAACGAATCCGCCATCCTCGACGCCGAACTCGAAGAGGCGCGCCAGAGCCTCACCCATCTCAACCTCGACCTCGCCACCGCCCGCGAGCAACTCTCGCGCATCGGCGACCGCACCCGCGCCCTCCAGGAAGAAGACCAAGCCGCCGAGAGCGAGCTGGCCGAGCTCGCCCGCGAGCTCCAGGAGCGCACCGCCCGCAAGGCCGCTGCCGCCGAGCGCGTTCAGAGCGTGGACCGCGAGGAAGAAGACCTAAAGACCCGCCTCAAAGCGGTCGAGGCCGAGCGAGCGGCTCTCGACGAGCAGCGCTCCGCCCTCGAACGAAGAGGCAGCGACCTGGCCGTCCTCCGCGCCGAGCGGGCCTCCGAACGCGACCACCTGCGCACCAGCATTGACCGCCTCCGCCGCGAGGTCGCCGACTGCGAGGCCGCCCAGCGACAGGCCGAAGCCGAGCTAGAGCTCCTTGCCGAGCGCCGCCGACAGGCCGCCGCCGACATCGCCGCAAAGGAGGACGAAATCCGCCTCATCCTCGCACGTAAGGACGACATCCAGCGCAGCCGCGTCGAGGCCGAGAACCGCCGCGCCGAGCTCCTGGAGAAAGCCCAAGCCCTCCGCGAGCAGACCCAGACCGCCACCGCCGCCCTCCGCGAGCGCCAGCAGGAAGCCCAAGACCTCCGCCTGCGCCTCAGCGAGCTCGACATGCGCACCGCCGACCTCGTCGAAAAGGTCCGCGAAGAGCACCGCCAAGACCTCTCAGAACTCCACAGAGACTACCAGGAGCCCGACATCAACTGGGACGAGGTCCAGAGCGAGATGGACGAGCTCCGCCGAAAGCTCGACGGAATGGGCACCGTCAACCTCCTGGCCATCGAGGAGCAGACCCAGCTCGAGGAACGCCTCGACTTCCTCACCTCCCAGGAGCAGGACCTCCTCAAGGCGAAGTCACAGCTCCAAGAGGTCATCCGCAAGGTCAACCGCCAGAGCCGCCAGCTCTTCGAGCAGACCTTTGCCGCCGTGCGCGAAAACTTCCAGCTCATCTTCCGCAAGCTCTTCGGCGGCGGCAAGGCCGACATCGTCCTGGAAGAGGGCGTAGACGTGTTGGAGGCCGGCGTGGACATCATCGCCAAGCCCCCAGGCAAGGAGCTCGGCGGCGTAAGCCTCCTCTCCGGTGGCGAAAAGGCCCTCACCGCCGCCGCCATACTCCTCGCCATCTTCAAGTCCAGGCCCAGCCCCTTCTGCATCCTCGACGAGGTGGACGCCCCCCTCGACGACAGCAACGTCGGCCGCTTCGTCGCCATCGTCCGCGAGTTCCTCAAGGAATCACAGTTCATCATCGTCACCCACTCCAAGCAGACGATGGCCGTCGCCGACGCCCTCTATGGCATCACCATGCAGCAGCCGGGCGTGTCCACCAAGATCTCGGTCCGCCTCGAAGACGTGCCCGAGACCCAGGTGGCCTGAAAACCGAAAGGAAGAAATTGACTCGCTGACCACCGAGCGAAGAGCCGTGACGCACAGTAGCCGCCGGCGCCAGTCGTGTTGAGCGACCGCACGGGGACGGGAGCTCCTGGCACTGCGGGGAACGGCGTTGTGGCTACGGGGGCCAGGAGTCCCCATGGGGCCGAGGAATAGGGAAAGGTCAAGGGTCGTTGAGGCTTGAACGGGGACAAGTCTCCCCTTGGCCTTCCCTATTCCTCGCCCTTGTTTTTCTGGGCGGGCCAGCCCAAGCAGCGATCCCGGCAACTTCCGCCACATCCCGCAGAACAGAAGGAGCAAGACCGAGATGGGAAGCCCCATCGGTCTGGCAGCATGCGCGTGGATCCTCCTCGCGGCGGCACAGGCCGCCGCGGCCCCATCACGCAACGGGGACACCGTAATGAAGCTCTGGTACCAAAAGCCCGCGGCAAAGTGGGAAGAGGCCCTGCCCATCGGCAACGGCCGCCTCGGCGCCATGGTCTTCGGCGGCACCGCCGAGGAACGCCTCCAGTTCAACGAGGACACCCTCTGGACCGGCCGCCCCCACGAGTACCACCACGAGGGGGCGGCGAAGCACCTCCCCACCCTCCGCAAGCTCCTGGCCGAGGGCAAGCAACGCGAGGCCGAAGCCCTGGCGATGAAGGAGTTCATGAGCGTCCCCCTCCGCCAGAAAGCCTACCAGCCCTTCGGCGACCTGGCGCTGAGCTTTCCCGCCCACGACAAGGCCGCCGATTACCGCCGCCAACTCGACCTCGATTCGGCCATCGCAACCGTCAGCTATCGGGTCGGAGACGTCGGCTACACGCGCCAGGCCTTCGCCAGCCATCCCCACCAGGCCATCGTCGTGCGCCTCGCCGCCGGCAAGCCCGGCCGCCTCACCTTCGCGGCCAGGCTCACCAGCCCCCACAAGACCGCCCACACGCGCCCCATCGGGCCTGGCCAGCTCGCCATCGCAGGGCAGGTGGAGCCCAATGGGCTGAAGTTCGAGGCCCGCCTGCGCGTCGTCGCCGAGGGCGGGAAGGTCGCGGCCGCGGACAATCAGGCGCTCAGCATCGAGGACGCCAACGCCGCCACCATCCTCCTCGTGGCCGCCACGAGCTTCAAGAGCTACCGCGACATCAGCGCCGACCCCGCCGCCCGCTGTGAAGCCGCAATGAAGGCCTTGGAGGGCAAGGCATTCGACGCGCTCCTCGACGCCCACGTCGAGGACCACCGCCGCCTCTTCCGCCGCGTCTCCCTCGACCTCGGCTCCACCGCCCAGGCCGCCCTCCCGACCGATCAACGCCTCAAAGAGGTCGCCACGAAGCCCGACCCGCAACTCGCCGCACTCTACTTCCAGTTCGGACGCTACCTCCTCATCGCCTCCAGCCGCCCAGGCACCCAGCCCGCGAACCTCCAGGGCATATGGAACGACAAGCTCGCCCCACCCTGGGACAGCAAGTGGACGACGAACATCAACACCGAGATGAACTACTGGCCGGCCGAGGTGACGAACCTATCGGAGTGCCACGAACCGCTCTTCGACCTCATCGCAGACTGCGTAGAGACCGGCCGCAAGACCGCCGCCGCCCACTACGCCGCCCGCGGCTGGGTCCTCCACCACAACACCGACCTCTGGCGCGGCACCGCGCCCATCAACCACGCCAACCACGGCATCTGGGTCACCGGCGGCGCCTGGCTCGCCACCCACCTCTGGGAGCATTACCTCTTCACCGGCGACCGCGACTTCCTCGCCAGACGCGCCTATCCCGCCATGAAAGAGGCCGCGCTCTTCTTCGTAGACTTCCTGGTCAAAGACCCCAAGACCGGCTGGCTCATCAGCGGGCCGTCCAACTCCCCCGAGCAGGGCGGACTCGTGATGGGGCCGGCCATGGACCACCAGATCATCCGCTCGCTCTTCGCGGCCACGGCAGAAGCCGCGAAGACGCTCGGCCTGGACGCCGACCTCGCCGCCAAAGTAGCCCAGCTCCGCACCCAGATCGCCCCCGACCAGGTCGGCAGGCACGGCCAGCTCCAGGAATGGCTCGAAGACAAGGACGACCCGAAAAACACCCACCGCCACGTCTCCCACCTGTGGGGCCTCTACCCCGGCTGCGAGATCACCCCCGCCACGCCCAAGCTCTTCGCCGCCGCCAGGCAATCGCTCCTCCACCGCGGCGACGGCGGCACCGGCTGGAGCAAGGCCTGGAAGATCAACCTCTGGGCACGCCTCCGCGACGGCGACCACGCCCACAAGCTCCTCATCGAGGCCCTCGCAGGCAACACCTATCCCAACCTCTTCGACGCCCACCCGCCCTTCCAGATTGACGGCAACTTCGGCGGCACCTCCGGCATCGCCGAAATGCTCCTCCAGAGCCACTCTTACTCCGCAGGCCCAGGGCAGGCGGGCGAGATCCACATCCTGCCCGCGTTGCCGAAGGCCTGGCCCGCGGGCACCGTCAAGGGCCTCTGCGCCCGCGGCGGCTTCGAGGTTGACATCGCCTGGGCCGACGGCAAGCTCACCGCCGCCACCATCCGCTCCAAGCTAGGCCGCCCCTGCACCATCCGCTGCGGCGACCGCGTGGTCACGCTCAACACCCAAGCCGGCGGAACCTACGTCGTCGAAGGTCCACACTAGCAAGCCAGCTTCGGCGCGCCGAATGGCGCTTGCATGGGGGCGGGCGGCGCGTATACTGAAAGCCGCAGGCGCGCGGTTCTCGGACGACCGATGGAACCCGGAGGTGTGAGGATGAACGAGCAGCGACGGATTTCGCGGCGGGGGTTTCTGGGCAAGGCGGCGGCGGGAGCCGCCCTCGCACCCATCGTGATGAAGGCCTCGGCCTTCGGGGCCAATGACCAGTTCACCATGGGCTTCATCGGCATGGGCGGCCAGGGGCGCGGCGACCTGGGCGGCTTCCTCGGCTTCAAGGAGCTCCGCGCCGTGGCTGTCTGCGACGTCCACGAGGCCCACCGCGAGATGGCTCGCAGCGCCGTCAACTCCCGCTATGGCAACAACGACTGCGTGGCGGTGAACGACTTCCGCCAGATCACCGAGCGGAAGGACATTGACGCGGTCTTCTGCGCCACCCCCGACCACTGGCACGCGATCATCACCGTAGAGGCGATGAGGAACGGCAAAGACGTCTACTGCGAGAAGCCCGAGACGCTGACCATCCGCGAGGGGCGGATCATGGTGGAGACCGCCCGCCGCTACGGGCGCGTCTTCTCGGGCGGCAGCCAGCGCGTCTGGGAAGACTACAACTGGTACCACCGCGTCATGTGGAGCGGCGCCGCGGGCAAGCTACAGGAGGTCTGGGTCAACATCGGCGGCCCCTCGGGCGATTGCTACCTGCCTGCGGAGCCGGTGCCACCGGGCCTTGACTGGGACATGTGGCTCGGCCCAGCCCCCTGGCGCCCCTACAACAAGGGGCTGCACCCGTTCACCTGGCGCAGCTTCCGCGACTACTCGGGCGGCGGGATGACCGACTGGGGCGCGCACCACATCGGCGGCGCGCTCTTCGCCGCACAGCTCCACGACCAGCCCCTGCCCATCGAGGTCCACCCGCCCGACGGCAAGGAGTTCAAGCAGCTCACCTACATTTACGCGAACGGCGTGCGGATGTACCTGGGCGGCGCGTGGGACGGCCCGCTGGGCTTCAAGGGCACACTCGGCGAGGTGCCCGAGCGGGGGAAGCCACGCATGCCGGCGCCCCCCACCCCCATCCAGGGCTACCGCGGACGCGGCGGCATCTTCGGCGACTTCGTCCACTGCGTCCTCACCCGCCAGAGGCCGTTCCGCGACATCGAGCTTGCCCATCGCACGGTCGCCACGTGCCATCTCGCCAACATCGCCTTCTGGCTCAAACGGCCCTTCAAGTTCGACCCCGAAAAGGAAGAGATCATCGGCGACCCCGAGGCCAACCGCTGGGTTGACCGGCCCAAGCGCCAGCCGTGGACGCTGTGAGCGCCGAGCCTCCCTCCCGAAGGTTCCAATACCTTCGGGAGGGTAATTGGCGCGAACGGCTCCCCCAAAGGGCAGTGGCGCTACCCCTGTGACCTTCGGGAGCCGCGCCATCGTGCCCGCAGCCGAGGGCGGCTGTGCCACACGGGTGAGACTCATGACGAGGCCGCTGGGCGGAAAGCTCGGCGGCCTCGCTGTGTTCCGGGACGAAAACGGGCTACCGCCGGCGGCGCCGCCTGCGGAGGAGGGCCAGGGCGCCGAGGGCCAGGAGCGAGACGGTGGCCGGCTCTGGCAGGGTGGTGAGGCCCGTGAGGTAGACCCCGCCGCCATCCACGCCGAGCGCCAGATCGCTCAGGTTGGTGTACTGCATCCACTGGGGCACCTGGCTGACGTCGAAGGTGACGTCGTTGGGGCCGGAGAGGGACGTGAAGCCGGTGAAGAGGTAGTGTTTCTGCCAGGCATAGGACTCGCCACCGGCGTCCAGGAGCAGCAGTGTCCAGCGATTGAGGGTGAGGTCCCCGGTCACTACGGTGAGGTCTTCGACGCCCGAGCCGAGTTCCCAGTCGTAGACGGCCCTTGGGCCTGAGGTTTCGCCCATTGTGAAGTCGCCATTGACGGTGAAGGTGCCAGGGCTGAAGCCGGGCGCGAGGTAGCCGCCGGCGAGGATGTTGATCCTCGCGCCGGGCGCGAGGCCGATGGAGCCGCCGCCGCCGAGGGTGGCGCCGGCCTGCACAGTGTAGTCGCCCTGGCCGCTGGTGGTTCCGTTGACGAGCAGGGTGCCCTGCTGGACGGTGGTGGTGCCGTTGTAGTTGTTGTTGCCGTTTAGGGTGAGGGTGCCGGCGCCGGTCTTGACGAGGCTGTTGTTGGGGGTCAGGGTGACTTGGAAGCGCCCGGGGTTGGTGCTGGGGTTGAGGTCGGTCCAGGCGCCGCTGGGGGCCTTGAACTCCATGTCGCGGTAGTAGCCGCCGCCGCCGGTGTCGTTCATCACGAAGCCGAGGAGATAGGTCTGGCCGGCGGTGAGGGAGACGGTGAAGCGGTCGCCGCTGCCGCCGCAGCAGCCGCGCTCATAGAAGCGGTCCGCGGTGGATTCGAAGATGCCGTTCTGGTCGTCGTCGAGCCACATCGAGGCGTTGTCGTCTACGCTATTGAATCGGAAGCCCCAGGCGCCGTTCTCGTTGGGCTTGAACTTTGTGACCCAGAGTGCGGAGTAGTCGTTTCCGCTGGTCGGGCCGTTGTTGGGGTCCCAGCCAGGCTTGCCGAGTGCGGCGGCGCGGGCGTCGAAGGCCGCGTCGTCGTTGTAGTGGAGGTGGGTGGTGAGGATGCCCTTGACCGAGTTGCCCTGCAATGTGGCGTTGCGGTAGTCCTCAATGTTGGTGCGGGGATTGTTGCTGCCACCGACGGTTTCGCGGTCGAAGAGGGTCTCCTCGATGCCATCGGCATCGTAGGGCACCGCGCCGTTCCCGAACGCCTGCGTGATCGTGATGTCGCCGGCGCCGCCGAGGGTGAGATTGGCTGTGGCGGCAAGGGTCACGGGGCCGGCGAGGGTCAGCAGTGTGCCTGCGGCGTCGTTGCGGACCGTGGTGCCGGCGATTGTGACGGGGCCGGTGAAAGTGGTGGAGCCGCCGATGCTGCGGAGAGCGCCCACGCCGCCCTGGCCGTCGCCGGCCAGGATCAGAGGGATGGCGAGGGGAGTGCCCACGTTGTTGATCTCCAGCGTGGCGCCGCTGGAGACGCTGATGGAACTCGGGTTGCCGAGGGAGCCGACGCCGGAGGCCGCGAGGGTGCCGGCGCCGACCGACACCGCGCCGGTGTAGTTGTTGGCGGGGTTGCTGAGGGAGAGGCGGCCTGTGCCGGTCTTGGCGATGCCGCCGCCGGTGACCTGGCCGGTGAGGGCGATGTTGTTGTTCGTCACAACGTTGGCGGTTCCGGCGATGCTCACGGTGCCGGCCAGGGTGGGTCCGCCGCCGCCGTTGGCGGTGAGGTTGCTGCCACTAGCCAGAGAGAGGTTCGGGCCGTGGGTCTGGGTGTTGTTCCAGAAGTCCAGGGTAGCGCCGCCGACGACCGTGATGGTGCCCGGGCCGTCGTGGCGGGTGGAGCCCTCGATGCGGAAGAGGCCCTGGTTGACGTTGACGCTGCCCTCGTTGAGGATGTCGGTGTTGACGAGCGCCAGCTCGCTGCTGCCGACCTTGGTGAGGGTGAAGCCGCCCATGTCGAAGGTCGAGGCGCCGCCCGTGTCGCGCATGTCCCACCGGGCATCCGCGCGGAAGGTGGCGTTGCCGGTGAGGGTGATTCTGCGGAAGGCGCTGGTCTGGGAGCCGCCGGTGTTGATGATTGCGCCGTTGCCGCCGATGCCCGTGCCTGCGACCTCAACGAGCTCGTTGCCGTTGGCCCCCGCGCGCAGGCCGCGGATGTCGAGCACGCCGCCCGAGTGGATGATGGTCTTGCCGGCCTCGGTGCCGAGGGAGGCATTGTTGCCCAACTGCACGGTGACGCCCGGGCCGATGGTGGTGGTGCCGGTGTAGGTGTTGGCCGTCGGCAGGACGATGGTGCCAAGGCCCGTGTACGCGATGTTCGAGGCCGCCGTCTCGCTGATGTTGGACAGCCTGGCCGACGTGCCGGCGGTGGTGTTGATGGTGCCCGTGCCTCCGGCGAGGGACACGGCCGAGGCGGTAAGGCTGCCGCCGGTCAGGCTCAGGGTGGTGCCCGCCGCGAGGTCAAGGGTGCTGGCCGTGAGGAAGCCGTTGAGCGATGCGGTGCCGCTGAGGACGTCCACATTGCCCAGGGCGCCGCTGGCGGTGAGCGAGCTTCCGCCGGCGAGGGTGACGGTGCCGGTGCTGTTAACGACCAGTGCGTTGACGATGCCGCCGTTGGCCAGCGTGCCGCCGGCGCCAATGGTGAGGGTCGAGTCCACGGTCAGGGTGCGGCCGGCGGCGACGTTGACGGTGCCTGTGCCGCCGATGTTGAGGTTGAGGGCGGCCTCGTTGCTGCTGGCGACGTTGGCTTGGCCGGCGTTGACGGTGGCGTCGTCGGCGATGGTAGCGTAGAGGGTGTTGCCGAGTGCCGGGGGCTCCCAATGGGTGTCGGCGCCCGCGCCGGCGCGCCAGTCGTCGGTCGAGCCGTCCCAGGTGAAGGAGTTGGCCGGCGGGGTGACGGTCACGGTGATCGGGGTGCTGGAGATTCTCCAGCCGAAGGTGTTATCCGCGAGAAGGGTCCAGCCCTCGCCGGAGCCGCCGAAAGTGGTGTCGAGGGCGTTGCGGATGGAGATTTCGAAGGAGCCGCCGCCGGTGCCGCGCTCGAAGTAGAAGCCGTCGAGGTAGATGAGGGCGATGTTCGTCCCCGGCTCCACGTTGGCTGGGGTGACTGAGAACGTGCCGACGCTCTGGTCGTGGGCCGTCGTGGCGTTTCTGAGGAGGAAGTTGAAGCCTGTTCCGCTGCCGCTATCGGTCTGCTCGCCGTGGCCGCTGAAGGTGGTGAAGCCGACGACGCCGCCGGGGCCAGCGGCGCCGGATTGTGCGTCGGTGAGCTGGAGGCGCCGCCCGTCGTCGCTGGCGATGGAGATGGTCCAGTTGCCGATGGGCACGGCCAGATAGGTGCGGGCGCGGACGCTGACGTCCTCGACCGTTCCGGCCATGGGGAAGCCGGTGCCGATGGTGCTCAGGGCGCGGTTGACGCCGAAGTCGCCGCTGCCAACGTAGTCAATGCTCACCTCCGTATCGGTCGCGTAGGCACCGATGTTGTAGACCTTCGAGTTGGCGTTCACGATGCCGGGAGGGGGCGGCGGAGTGAGGCCGTCTATAACGGTCCAGATTCCGAGCGTCTCGAGCGAATCACTCAGTTGAGTGTCCGTCGCGCCGCCGGTAGTGAGGTCCAAGCCGGCGACGCGGTGCAGCCCGTCGTTGGCGAGCACGTATGGGATGGCGACCGCTTGGGGGGGCGGCAACGCCAGAAGGGTCGCCAGGGTGACGGCGGCCAGAAGGGCCAGGCGGAGCCCAATTCTCAGGGGAGTGGTGAACACTGTATTGGTTCCTCTTCAAGAACAGGTTCGAAGGAAGCAACGTGAGCCTAAAACGTGGGTCTTATAAGCAACAACTATGCCATTCGGCTGCCTTTCTGCGTTATCGCGTCATTCGGTGTAAGATTCCAATAATCAGTGACTTGCAGCAAGTCTGCTACCCGCTGCTGCGCGCCTTGCGCGCGATGCGGCCACCGCATGTTGGCGATCGTCAACACGGTCTTACGCCGTTTGTCATAACTGGTTGATAGGAGGCCACTTAGGCATGCTGCCTGGTGGCAACGCCCAATTGCCCAAACACAACACCTGTCTGGTCTAGTGGACACGTGACGGGGGCGGGGCTACCGTCGGCGGTTGCGGCGGCGGAGGAGGGCCAGGGCGCCGAGGGCCAGGAGCGAGACGGTGGCCGGCTCGGGGGCGTGGCGCAGGTAGAGGTCGTTGCCCTCCTGGATGAGCATGAAGTAGTTGCCGCCGATGTTGTTGTAGTAGTTGCCGAGCTGGACGACGACGCTGCCGGGCGCGCCCATGCTCAGGCCGGCGGTGGTGTGGACGATGCGGAACTGCTCTTCGACAGCCAGGAGGCCCGCGGCCGGGCCGGGCAGTGCGCCACTCAGGGTGTCCACGTAGATGACGAATGGGTCGGCGGGCGTGGCGGTGACGGTGAGGCCGCCCGTGACGTTCAAGAGGTCCCAGCCGGGGTCAATGCCGGCCGTGCCGTCGAAGTGGTTGATCTCCCAGCGGTAGGAGCCGTCGGGTCCCCAGGTGGTGTCGGCGGCGCCAAGGGTGCCGACGCTGGCGCCTGGGCCGAGTTCGCCGAGGATGAGGAGCGGCCCGACGGTGCCGGTGCCGATGATGCGCGCGCCGGGGTAGACGGTGGTGAGGCTGCTGGAGGCGATGGAGCCGTCTACGCGGAGGGTGCCCTGGAGGACGTCTGTGGTGCCAGTGTAGCTGTTGGCGCCGCTAGTGAGGATGAGGGTGCCGGGTCCGGTCTTGCCCATGCCGCCCCCGCCGCCGAGTGGGCCGGTGAGGGAGAGTGCGCCGGCGGCGTTGGTGATGTCGAAGGTGCCGGTGCCGGTGAGGGTGATGGCGCGGTTGGTGGCGTCGGGGCCTGTGCCGGTGAATTGGAGGGTTGCGCCGGCGGCGCCGAAGACGAGGCTGGAGCCTGCGCCGAGGGGGCTGGGGGAGCCGTTGTTTGCGACGTCGGGGACGCTTAGGGTGCCGGCGTTGATGGTCGTGGTGCCGGTGTAGGTGCTGGCGGGATTGGTGAGGGTGAGGGTGCCGGGTCCGGTCTTGCTCATGCCGCCTCCGCCGCCGAGTGGGCCGGTGAGGGAGAGTGCGCCGGCGGCGTTGGTGATGTCGAAGGTGCCGGTGCCGGTGAGGGTGATGGCGCGGTTGGTGGCGTCGGGGCCTGTGCCGGTGAATTGGAGGGTTGCGCCGGCGGCGCCGAAGACGAGGCTGGAGCCTGCGCCGAGGGGGCTGGGGGAGCCGTTGTTCGCGACGTCGGGGACGCTTAGGGTGCCGGCGTTGATGGTCGTGGTGCCGGTGTAGGTGCTGGCGGAGTTGGAGAGGGTCCAGGTGCTCGAGCCTGCTTTGGTGAAGCTGAGGACGCGGCCGGCGTTGTTCTGCATTATGCCTGTGACGAAGCCGTCGCCGGCGCCCTGGACGGTGAGGGTGCGGTCGTTTGCGGTTTCGGGCTGGACGATGCCGCTGAGGGTGAGGGTGGCGCCTGGGTCCACGCCGAAGGTGGAGAAGCCGCCCCCGGAGACGAGGGTGATGGTGCCGGAGAGGGTGTTGTTTCCGCTGACGGAGCGGATGACGCCGTTGGAGCCGGGGAGGCCGGAGGCGTTGCCTGTGGTGCGGAAGTTTTCGCGGACGGTTATTCCGCCGGCGAGTTCGAGGGCTGAGCGGTGGGCGTTGTTGGTGGTGGACAGGACGGCGGTGTCGCCGGCGATGAAGCCGAGGGCGTGGTCGTGGGTGATGCGGAGGATGCCGCCGGGCAGTGGGTCGGTGCCGATGCTGGTGGTGCCGGCGTAGGCGTTGGGGCCGCTGAGGGTGAGGGTGCCGAGGCCGATCTTGGTGAGGCCGCCGCTGCCGCGCGCCTCGCCGCTGTGGGCGAGGTCGAAGCCGTTGGTGTCTATGGTCGCGGTGTTGAAGAAGTAGGTGTCGCGGGCGGTCGAGAAGGAGGCGCCGGCGCGCAGCGTGGCGTTGTTGATGACGAGGTAGCCTGCGGGGTCGCCGAGGGAGCCGTCGGCGGCGACCTGGAGGACGCCGCCGTTGACCAGGGTGCCGCCCTGGTAGGTGTTGGCGGTTGAGCCGAGGATGAGGGTGCCGGTGCCGGAGGAGACGGTCTTGAAGAGTGGCCCCGCGCCGCTGATGACGCCGTTGACGGTGGCGGTGATGGCGCCTTCGGTCTCGAGCGTGCCGCCGCCGGCATTGAGGGTGATCGAGCGGGAGGCGGGGAGGGTGATGCCGGCTGTCATGCGCAGGGCGCCGCCGTTGAAGATGAGGTCGTTGTCGGCGTTGCCGAGCACGCTGTCGCTGGCGATGATGAGGTTGAGCTGGTTGATGGTGACGGGGCCGGTGAAGTCATTCGTCGTGTTGGAGAGCGTGAGGGAGTTGGGTCCGAACTTGGTGAGTCCGCCTGAGCCGCTGATTTTGCCGCTGATGACGTGGGCGGCGCCGCCGCCTGACCAGATGATGGCCTCGTTGGCGCCGAAGGCGAGGTCCTTGGAAATGGTGCGGCTGGTGCTGGAGTCGATGATGAGGCCGCCGGTGGCGATGGTGATGGGGTTGGTGCCGCTGATATTCTGGGTCGTTCGGAGTGCGGCGACGGTGGCGGGGTTGTTGTCGGTCAGCGCGCCGGCGGTGATCTGCTTGATTGTCGTGTCGGTAGAGCCGGTGAAGTCGGTGACGTTTCCGTCGTAGGCGGCGTTGGTGAAGCCGACGGTGGTGGCGGGGTCGTAGTCCACGAAGCGGCCGCCGCTGCTGGCGTTGACGATCCAGGGGGCGACCATGTTGATGGTGGCGCTGGTGACCAGGCGGGCTGGGGCCTCGGAGTTGGTTACGAAGCGGATGCGCTCGTCGGCGCCGAGGCTGTTGTTGGTGGTGACGAGGGAGAGGGTGCCCTGGTTGAGGCGCGCGAGGGGGTCGTCGAGGAGCATGGTGGTGGCATAGGAGGCCGTGGTTCGGCCGACCCGCAGCTCGGCAAAGCCGGCGGTAGTCACGTCGCCAACGGTGGCGCTCTTTGTGAAGCTTGCCGTGCCGGTGTCAATGCGTAGCGCGCCGTTGTAGATGGTTGGGTTGAGGTTGGCGTTGAAGCCCGAGGTGCCGGCGTTGCTGGGGGTGGCGACGAGATGCGCGCCGCCCGTGACGCTCACGGTGCTGCCGGTCCAGTTGTTGGCGGTGTGGGTGAAGCGGTTTCCTGCGGCCTTGAAGAGGTTGTTGAGGGGGCGGAAGGTGCCGATGGTGACGGGGTTGCCGTTGGTGGTGATGTTCTCGGCGATGGTCAGGCCTTGGCCGGTGGTGGCGGCGATGGTGACGCCTAGGGGGCCGATGTCAATCCGCTGCGCGCCGTCGGTGATCGTGCGGCTCGAGCCGTCGCCCGTGAGGTACTGGCCGCTGAGGGTGATGACGGCGCTGTTGGCGAGTTGGCGGTCGGCACCGTAGATTTCGATGATGGCGCCTGGGTCGATCGCGCCTATGTTGGCGACGTTGTTGGTGTTGATCTGGAGGACGTCGCGGGCGTTGATGGCGGAGGCGGGGAGCTGGGCGCCGAAGACCGTGCCGCCGGTGGCGCGGAAGACGACGCCGGGCATCTTGGTGATGGTGCCGGTGCCCGTGAGGGCGGTGGTGACCTCGATGGTGTTGCCGGGGAAGAGCTTGAGGGCCTGGTCCACGGCCGTGGCGTTGGAGATGTAGGTGCGGTTGCCGTCGTAGACGCTGATGTCGGCGCTGAGGGCGTTGGTGGCGGTGAGGTTGAGGGTGGTGACGGCGTTGGGGCCGAAGAAGAGGCGGGAGAGGTTGGTGGCGGCCATCGCGTCGGCGGCGGCCAGGGTAAGGGTGGAGCCGCTGTTCATGGTCAGCAGGTTATTGGCAGTTATGGCGCCCGTGGCGGTGAGGTTCAGCGTGCCGGTTACAGAGAGGGGCACTGGGTGGGCGACGGCGCCCGCGGCTGCCAGGGTGAGGGTCGTGCCGCTGTTGACGGTGATGCCGCTGGAGGCGGTGATGCTGGCGCCGGCGTTGACCTGGAGGGTGCCTTTGCTGACGAGGGTGGAGCCGGTGTAGGCGTTGACGCCGCTGAGCTGGAGGGCGCCCTGGCCCGCCTTGACCAGGGAGCCAGTGGAGGCGGGGATGCCGGCGCCGAGGAGGAGGGTGACGTTGCTGAATGGGTCAAAGGTCGCGGTGACGCCGTTGGCGATGGAGAGGGGGCGGGCGGCGCTGCCGAGGGTGATGGTCAGCCCGGCGTTGGCGTTGGAGTTGGCCGCGATGGTGGCGTTCTGGTTGACGGCCACGGCGTTGTCGAAGGTGACGTTGCCCGAGCGGCTGATGAGCTCGAGTTCCGTGCCCGCGCTGTTGAGGGCGATTGTGGCGCCCGCTGCGCCGAGGGGGTTGGCCTGGCCGCTCTGGGAGACTGCGACGAGGCGGCCGGCCTGGATGTCGAAGGCGACGCCGCCGCCAATGGTTGGGGCGGCGGAGGAGTCGTCGAGGATGAGGTTGCCGGTGCCGGTCTTGACGATTGTGGCGCTGTTGCCTGCGCCGTTGATGAGGCGACCGGTGGCGATGTCGGCCGCGCCCAGGGCGCCGCCGGCGTTGAAGCCGTAGGTGTTGGCCCCTGCGCCGTTGAGGGTGGTAGTGGTGAAGCGGCTGAGGCCGTAGCCGCCTGTCGTGAGGGTGCGCCCCGCATCAATGTCGAGCGCGCCCATGATCGCGGCGTCGGCGTCGTTGACGTTGATCGTCGCGTTGTCGGTGACGGAGATGGGGTTGGCAAGGCTGATGCGGCCCTGGCCGGCGCGTAGGACGTCGGCGGGGATGATGACGTTGACGCCTGCCCCCGCGCCTCGGGCGACCGTGTCTGCACCGCCATAGTACACGTCCAGGCCTGCCCCGCCGCCGTTCTCGCACATGACGACCATGATGTCGTGGAGGCCCGAGGTGAGGGCGATGGTGCCGGTGCGGGTGGTCATGCCCTGGAAGTTGTTGTTGTTCACCACGCGGATGCCGTCAACGTAGAGTGCGCTGGCGTCATCGCTTCGCGTGCCGAAAGTGTAGGTGCCAGCCGTGGTGATGTTGATCTTGCCAGTGAAGCGGACAGAGAGGTTGTCGGCGCTGGTGAAGCCTTCGGCGCCGAAGGGGGCGCCGGAGCCGCCGCCGCTGTTGTCGTAGTAGAAGCCGGGATAGGGGTTGCCGGCGCCGGCTCCGCCGTTGAAGCCCGCGACGCCGGGCGCCGTGGCGTCGGCGGCAAGGGCAGCGGTCTGGCCGGCGTTGGGTGCACCGAGCGTGGCCGGGGTGTAGGTGTGCTGGCGGGCGTTGGTGCGCCCGAGGCCGATGAAATCGGGGTTGGCGCTGGTGAGCGCGCCGTCTATGGCGTTGTCGTGGTTGGCGCCGCTGAAGAACTGAGCGGTGAGGCCGTTAGGGGTGAGGAGGCCGTTGAGGTTGAGGGTGCCGCCGTTGAGGACGACTCGTGCGCCGGCGAGGGCGCTGGTGCCGAGGCTGTAGGAGCCGGTGCCTGCGAAGTCGGCCTGAAGGGTGGCGCCGGTGCCCACCGTGAAGGCGCTGGTGCCTGTGAAGCTGTTGCCGTTTGGGGTGACGGCGGTGTTGGCGAGGCGCAGGACGCCGGCGGTGACGCTTGCGACGAGGTTGGCTGCGACGATGCGGGTGGAGATGACGTTGGAGGCGGCGCCGCTGTGGAAGAGCGCTCCGGCGCCGAGACCGTCGTCAAGCGTCAGGGTGTTGCCGGCGCCCGCGAGGGTGTACGTGCCGCCGGGGTTAGAGAAGGTGAGCGCGCCGACCGTGCGGTTGCCATTGAGGTTCACCGTGCCCACCACACCGCCGGCGGCGGAACTGAAGGTCGCCGTGTCGGTCGTGGCGTTGGGGAACCCTGGGTTGTCCCAGTTGGTCGGGTTGTCCCAGAGATAGTCGCCGCCCGTGTTGTCCCAGTCGTAGGGCGCGGCGCTCGCAGCGCCGCTGCACAATAGGGCAACGGCGCAAGAAAGTAGGATAGGAGTCCGTGTCATTTTGTCTCCAGTCTGGCAAATGAAAAACGCTGCTACTCCTGGCTACCAGCACTTATCGTGCCGCTGGGATCGGTCTTTCTTGTAAGGAGTGTGCGCCACAAGCTTTTTGTTCCCACAAACTTACGATGGGCGCCCTCATTCTTGTGCGCGCCCTGCGCGCACCGCGGCAGCGGCACGTTGACGATCCACAACGCAGACCTCCCCTCCCATGCCGCAATATCGCCACAAGTCATTGCTAAACTGGGAGTTAGATCCAAGTTGCCGTTTGGCAACGCTGCCCTCTGCCCGTCAACATGCCTCCGCCACAACCCGTTCGGGCAGCCCGCGCTGACAGGGGGCTTAGTTGACACCTTGAGAGGCGGCCGGCGGCGTGGGCCGGCGTGGAGGGCCGAGCCTCATGTCGCCTTGCAGCAAGGGTTTGCGTTGGTGGCACGAGCGGCGAAGAGCCAGCGGTCAAGATGCTCAACCCCTATGGCGCACGCTTGATCGTCTTGATGAACATCTTGAGTTGAGGACAAAGGCATCTCGTGGTAGAATCAGGGGGCGAACGGGTCTGGCTCCCTGTCTGATTTCATGGAGTCGCGCGGATGCGTACCTGTGCTTTCCTGGCGGTCTCGTGGGTGCTGGGGCTGGCGTTGGCTGGGGAACCTGAGACGGCGAAGCCGACCGAGGGTCTCAAGGCGCCTGAGGGGGCCATCGTGCTCTTCGACGGCAAGGATGCATCGCGGTGGAACGGGGCCAAGGTGACCCCCGAGGGCCTCCTGGAGGTCGGGGCGATAACAAAGGAGAAGTTCGGTGACTGCCAGCTCCACCTGGAGTTCAACATCCAGCCCGACCCGACGGGGAAGAAGACGGCGGGGAACAGCGGGGTGTACATCCAGCAGCGCTACGAGATACAGATACTGAACTCGGCCGGCCAGCCGCCGCAGAAGGGCGGCTGCGGGGCAATCTATAAGTTCAAGGCGCCCGATACGAATCAGGCGAAGCCCCCCGGCGAGTGGCAGACCTATGACATCACGTTCCGAGCCCCCCGCTGGGACGCCCAGGGGAAAAAGACGGCCAACGCCCGTATCAGCGTCGTCCACAACGGCGTCAAGGTTCACGACGACGTCGAGGTGCCGGCCAAGACTGGGGCGGGCAAGCCCGAAGGCCCCGAGCCTGGGCCGCTCTACCTCCAGAACCACGGCAACAAGGTCTATTTCCGCAACATCTGGCTCCTGCCCCTGAAGGCCGAGCGCGAGTGATGCGGGAGCGAGGAGGCCCCACCCGTGGACCCACGCCACTTCCGTTGCGACCCCGAGGGCTACGTGCGGCACTGGCTGGTCGCGGGGCCGCGGCGCACGCCCTACGCGGGTCCTGGCGGCTCCGACGACGCGATGCGGCGGGCGGCCGTGGACCCGTCCGTCCTCGAGCCGCCCCGCGACGCAGCCATCGGTGCCCAGGGGCCTTTCGGCGAGCCCTGGCGATTCTATGCGCCCGGCCAGAACATCTTCGTCGAGTGCAGCGGCTTCTCATCGCTCCTGGAGGTCCTCGACCTCTATGCCGTCACCGAGGTGGAGGCTCCGCGTGACGCGGCGCTGCGCGCGCGGCTCTGGGCCTGCGGGGTGGGGGACCTGTGGGTGAACGGCGCCCACGTAGTGCGCCAGGAAGTGCCCCGCTACATGTATCCCGAGGCCGCGCCATTTGCGCTCACGCTGGGGCGGGGCGGCAATCGCCTCGCCGTGCGGCTCCAGGCCCTCGGCGTCCGCGACACCCGCATGCTCTTCGGCCTCCAGGTGCTGGAGGGCGCCGACGCGCTCGCCATTCGGCTCCCCGGCGACCCCGCGGCGACCGAGCGATTGGCCGAGGCCGAGCGCTGGCTGATGAGCGTCCGCGCCGTCGGACGCGACGCGCTCGCCGCCGAGCGCCCGGCTCCCTGGGACGCCCGCGTGGCGAGGGGCTCGGAGGTGGTTCCGTGGCCCGCCGGGGCGACGGGGATGAGGTTTGCTCCCGAGGGCGCCTTCGGCCTCAAGGTGAGCATCGAGGCCGCCGGGCAGCCTCTCGAGCGGCAGCTTGAGATACCCGCCAATCGCCCTGCGGCTCGCGCCTCGGGACTGCCCCCCGACGAGCACCGGCGGGAACACCTCCGCGCCATCGCCCACGACGTGGGCCGCCACATCCTGGGCGTCCTCGCCCGCCGGGTGCTCGGGGAGCGCTCCGACGACGATGCGGCGACCTTCCAGGCCACGCTCAAGGGGATTGACGAGCGGCGCGACTGCTCGGACTTCACCCTGGCCGCGCTGCTGCGGATGGTCGCGCTCGGCCTCGCCTCGCCCGACGAGGCGGCCGCCATCCGCCGCTCCGCTCTCGACTTTCGCTACTGGGACGACGAGCCGGGCACCGACGCGATGTGCTTCGGGAGCGAGAACCACAGCCTGCTCTTCCACGGCTGCCAGCTCCTGGCGGGGCGCCTGTGGCCCGACGAGCGCTTCACGAACAGCGGTCGCACGGGATGCGAGCAGGCCGCCCTCGGCCTCCGCCGCTGCGCCGCTTGGCTGGCCGGGGTCGAGGCCGTCGGCTTCCGCGAATACCTCTCCAGCACCTACATGCCGCTCACCGTGGCCGCGCTGATGAACATTTCGGACTTCTCGGGCGACGCCGCCCTGGCGCAGCGGGCCGCCGGGGTGGTGGATGGCGTGTTCCACGACCTGGCGGCCCACGCCTTCGACGGGGTGGTCATTGCCCCACAGGGCCGCGTCTACCGCAACGTCCTCTACCCTGAGACGGGGGGCACCCAGGCCCTGCTGTCGTATGCGACGCCCGAGGCGATCGTCGCCCACACCAACTGGTTGGCGTTCGTCGCCTCGTCGCCGACGTATCGGCCGCCCGTCGGCCTGAGCGAGACCATGCGTCAGCCCGCCTGCCGCCGCTATCGCCAGGATGGCGTGGAAGTGGTGCTCCACAAGACGGGCGACTACCTGCTGACGTCGCTCGCCATCCCCGCGTCGTTTGATTCGGGCGAGGGGGCAGCGGAGACGCCCGCCAACTGGCGGGCCGCCCTCTGGCCCGGCAAGCCCGGCTACCAGCAACACCTATGGCAGGCCAGCCTGGCCCGCGACTGCCACGTCTTCGTCAACCATCCCGGCGCGACCTTCGACCTGAGCCAGTCGCGGCCCGGCTACTGGTATGGCAATGGCATCCTGCCGCGCCTCGGCCAGCGCGAGGGCATGCTCGGGGAGGTCTTCGACATCCCCGACGCCCACCCCGTCGGCTTCACCCACGCCCACTGGCCCACCGACGCCTTCGACCGCCACGAGCGCCCATTGCCAGCAATGGGCTCGTCCGGCCAGTGGGCCTTTGGCATGAAGCGCACGGGGGCGGTGGCCCTCTGGTGCAGCGCGCCGCTGGTGCCCCACGACGAGGTGCTCACGGGCCGCGAGCTGCGCGCCTATGGCCGAAAGGTCGCCTGGCTGTGCCTGTGCGCCCCATGCCCCACGCCCGCCGCCTTCGACGCCTTCATCCGCTCCTGCCTTGCCCTGGCGCCCACGCTTGACCCCGCGGCCACGGCCCTGTTCCTCGGCGGAAGCAAGGTTCTCAGCCCAACATCCTGACCGGCATGCGCCCCGGGCTTTGACACGACCACGCCTCCTCGCTACGATGACGCCTGGGGAGAAGATGCCGCAACGGAGGAGAGAGCAATGAAGAAGGGACAGAGCGGCGGGCCGACGCGGCGTGAGGCGATGGCCAGGGCGGTGGCCGGGGTGTCCATCACGATGTTCGCGGCCGGGGCGATTGGGGCCGAGCCGAAGGCCGCGGAGCCCAAGCCGAAGGAGTTCACGCGCAAGCTCAAGATCGGCCTGATCGGCTGCGGCGGGCGCGGCAACTGGATCGCCAAGCTCTTCCAGCAGCACGGCGGCTACGAGCTCCACGCCGTCGCTGACTACTTCGAGCCGGCGGCCAGGAACTCGGCCAAGGCCCTCGGCGTGGACCCTGCCCGCTGCTTCTCGGGCCTCGCGGGCTACAAGCGGATGCTCGACAGCGGCGTCGAGGCCGTCATCGTCATTGACGTGCCCTACTTCTACCCCGAGCAGGGCAAGGCGGCCATCGAGGCCGGCGTCCACGTCTACATGGCCAAGCCCGTGGCGACCGACGTGCCCGGCGTGCTGGCCATCGAGGCCGCCGGCAAGCTCGCCACCCAGAAGAAGCTGTGCTTCCTCGTGGACTACCAGCTCCCGCTCGACCCATCGAACATCGAGGTGGCGACGCGCGTCCGCGAGGGCGCCATCGGCCCCATCGCCCACATCATCTCTTACGGCTTCACGGGCATGTGGGGCGACCCGCCGAGGGGCAAGACCATCGAGAACCTGCTCCGCGGCGGCGCCTGGCTCTCCCACGTGCCACTCGGCGGCGACGGCATCGTGGCCTACGACATCCACATCATTGACGCCGTGCAGTGGCTGATGGGCCGCCGGCCCGTCGTCGCCTGCGGCTTCTCGCGCACCTGTCGCCCCAAGCCCAACGGCGACCGCACTGATTGCCTCGGCGTGGTCTTCGAGTACGAGGACAAGGTGCTCTGGACCCACATTACGCAGACGCTGGCCAACGAGGCCGACGCCGCGTCGCTCACCGCTAGCTTCTACGGCACCTCGGCCACCGCCCGCCTGGCCTACTGGGGCAAGTGCTACGTCCGCGGCGGGCCGAAGCACTTCGTCAAGGACGCCGGCAGCGTCTACGACCAGGGCGCCATTCGCAACATCGCCGACTTCTACGCCTGCATCACCGAGGGACGCTTCGACAACCCCACCGTCGCCCGCGCCGTGGACGGCACCCTCACCGCCATCCTCGGCCGCGAGGCCGCCGCCCGCCGACGCTACATGACGATGGACGAGCTGCTCAAGGAGAACAAGAAGCTCGAGGTTGACCTCAGCGGGCTGAAGGCGTGATGTGCCAGGGGCTCCGCCAGGGTTTGCTCTGAGCCCTGCAAGGGCGACATGGGATAGCCCAGGGCGAAGCGAAGCGAAGCCCTGGGAACCAGCGCCACCCCCGCGCAGCCCTGAAGGGGCGGGAGAGCCACAAGAGACCGCGAACGTTGCCCTCCCGAACGTACTGGAACGTTCGGGAGGGCGCGAGAGCGCAATCCTCCTCAATATCTCTCAGCCACCTCGCGGGCGAGCTGGGTCCAGCGCGTGAAGCGCTCGGGGTGGCGCTCGCAGGTGTGGGTGTCCTTGAGGATCATCTCGACGATGCAGCCGCGCGTGGCCTCGCAGGTGTGGCGGATGTAGGCGCGGAGCCGGCCCTCGTCGAAGTCGCCCACGAGGTGCGACGGGTGCGGCTTCCAGGAGAAGATGGCCTTCGCGCCGAGCTTCTCGGCACAGCGGTCCACGTCGGCGAACGGCGAGATGCTGATGCGGCGGATTCTGGGGATTGTCAGGACGTAGTCCAGCTTCCGTGTCAGGTCCTCGCAGCAGCCGTAGCCGTTGAGGCCAAAGGGGGCCAACAGGCGCCGCTCGTACTGGAGTGCGAACTCCTCGTGCATTTCGGGGCTGACGAGGGCCAGCTCCTGGGCCTCGGCGCTGGCCCACATGTCGCACGGCCGCACACGAGCGGGGTCGAAGCCGGCTGCCGGCAACTCATCCGTGTAGCCTACCCCGCCCGATGAGTGATACGTCCCGTCGTTGTTCAGGCTCAGCAGGTTCAGAGCCTCGTACTGTTGGATGATGCGGCGGTAGCCCTCCTCGAAGAAGGCCATCGCATCGTGCACCAGCCTGGGCTCCGCCGCCATGTCCATCATCGCCTCGTGCAGCCCGCGCAGGCGCGTGTAGAGCGCCATCGGGTGGAACGAGACGTGCGAGATGCCTTTGAGCTTCACGTCCAGGATATCGCCGAAGAGCTCCTGGGCCTCGGCCAGGGCCTGAGCCGTCGCCCCCTCGTCGTGGCCGACCTGGGGGAACGTGAGCTTCGCCAGGTCGTCGGGCGATTTGAGGACGGGGTCGAACTTCCACGCCCCGCGCGCCTCGGTCGAGGGGATGCTCTTCGGCTCCAGGCCCCAGCCCGTGTGCTTGATCGCCTTGCCCACGACCCACTCCCGCTCTATCACCGTGTCGTCGTGGAGGTGCTCGTGATAGTAGAGGCGTGAGCGGAGCTGCCACTCGATTCGCCGCGCCCGCTCGCCCTGACACGTCAGCGTCGAGTCGGGCAACAGCTCGCCCCACGCCCCCTCGGGGAAGACGAGCAGCATCGGCCTCACGCGCTGGAGCGCATTGTGCCTCTTCCACATCGCCCGCCGCTCCGCCATTACGGGCAGCGCGGCCACCTCGGCCACCCGCTTCGCCAGACCACGGAGAACTTCCGTATCCTTTTTGGTAAGCCCCACTGCCGTGTCTCCTGAGTGAACTGATGCTATCACGGCCCCCGCCGGATGCCCCGAGCGAGTGGCCCGACCGGGCCTATTCCTGCGGAGCCTCCAGCAGCTTGGCGGTCCTGGGCTCGGCTCGGAGCGCCCAGGCCTCGCCGCGAAACGTGAAGGCATAGGCGAGCTTGCGCGCGGCGTCGTACATCCAGCCCACGGCGTAGCCGTCGGGCACCGGGCCGGCGTCGAGGAGAAACATCTTGTTCTGCGCGCAGTCGTAGACGCGGGTGTAGCGCTTGCCGGGCTTCTTGTCGCGGCCGGGGGGATACAGCTCGCCTATGAGCACCCAGTCGGCGTGGGCGATGTAGGCCATTTCGCGAGCGTTGTGGGTGCGGGCAAGCTCGCTGTTCGCGGGCGTGATGGTGGTGAGTTCTCTGGTTTTGAAGTCGAAGGCCAGGAGCTCGCCGCTGCTGAGCTTGGAGTAGCTGCCGCCGACGCCGCCGAAGACCATGCGGTCGCGCTTGGAGTCGTAGACCATTCCGTGCGAGTCGCAATAGGGCGGGAAAAGCTTGCCCTTCGGCTCAAGGTCGCTCCAGCCCTTTTCGCGGTCGAAGAGCCACAGGCCGGCGTCCTCGCCCTTCTTCTTCCGCGCCCAGGCCACGGCGCCGTGGGGAGAGGTCTCCACCACCGTGCTGCCCCAGGTGAACATGAAGGGGAGCTGGTAGGGCTCAATCCGCAACCAGTCCATTCGCTCGGGGTCGTAGAGGTAGCCGCGGCCGGAGACGAGGAGCTTGCACTTGGGGTCGTAGGCGTAGTGGTTGTAGTTGTGGCCGGAGACCCAGGGGCGATTGAGGACGGAGGAGTCGAAGCCGCCTCCGCCGTTGGCGCCGTAGGGCTCATCGGCATCGTAGCCCTCGACGATTCGGCCCGAGGCGGGCGACCAGTGGGCGACGACGCTGGCGGAGCGGACGCAGTGGCCGCCGCCCCACATCAGCACCTGGTCGCGGTCGGAGTCCCACACACAGGTGCCCCAGTCGCGCTGGCGACAGCCGAGGCAGGGGTTGCGGGGCGGGACGGGGAGGCGGACCCACTGGTTGTCGGGGAGCTGGTCGAGGGGCATCGGCTTGGGCTCGTCGGGCACTTCGCAGAAGCTGGCGACGAAGGGGCCGGTGCGATAGAGGCGCTGGTTGGGCTCGACGCCCAGCTTCTCCCGCCCTTCGGCATCGAGGCGGGCGGGGTCCACGGCGAGGGTCCAGGTTTCGGCTGGCCGCTTCCAGCGCCAGTACCAGGGGCCGACGGGGTGGGCGGCGAGGACGAGGCGGTCGTCGCCCGCCGCCGCGAGCGCGGGTGGGCAGAAGCGCTCGTGGGCGTAGCCCTCGAAGATGCCGAGCGGGGCGGGGGTGGACGCATCGTCCTTCGCGGGCAATGGCCACGAGCCGGCGAGGTCCCACCGATCGGCCGCGGCATCGTAGAGCCAGAGCTGGCGCGGGTTGAGGGGCTGATAGGCCACGGCGCCGTAGTCGGTGGCAGACGACTGGATGTAGCCCTCGTAGAGTGCGACCCTGCCGCTCTTGGGCAGCCCCACGAGGGCGTGGCCGGCGCGAGGGCTGGGCGCCTTGTCGGGCTTGGAGCGCCGCCACGCCTTCTTGTCGAGGTCGAGCACCCAGGTGTCGTTCATCAGATAGTCCTCGTGGTCGCCGCCGAAGAGCACGAAGACGCGGTTCTTCTCGTCGAAAGCGAGGGGGGAATTGCGGCGGGAGCAGGGGACGGGGTACTGGGCTTCGGCAGCCTCCTCGAGCTTGCGCTGGAGGGCGCGGGCGGCCTTCAGGGCGTCGAGTGTCCTGTGCTGGCCGAGGAGCGCCACGACTGCATCCACGTCGGCGGCGAAGGCGGGCATTTGGGGGAGCTTCTTCAAGGTGGCGCAGCGCTCGCCGAGAGCCTTGAGCTCGGCCTCGGTGCCGATGCCCTTGGGGTCGCGGAACCAGGCCAGGCGGATGCGGCCGACGAGGTCAATGGTCGCCTCCTTGGCCGCGACGAGCTCGCGGTGCTCCTGGACGACCTTGCGGTCGGCCACGTCGAGCCGCGACCATTTGCCCGAGGGGATGTCGTAGACGACTGTGCGGCACCAGCCGAGGTTGTTGGCCCGTTTGTCGGCGCCGACTACGACTAGCCGCTTGCCGATGGGGTCGCAGGCCATCGCGTGCCAGCTCATGCCCTCCAGCTCGGGCGCGGGCGGGTGCGTCGTCCACGACTTGTCCGCGAGGCTGAACGCGAAGAGGACCGGCCCGCCCGACAGGCAATAGATGGTCTTGGTGCTTGGGTCATAGGCGGTCTGGTAGTAGGGGTAGAGGCCCTCCTTCTGCTTGGGGCCGGGGGCGAACTCGCTCCAGGAGCGAGCCGCTGGGTCGAAGGCGTGGACGACTGGCGGCTCCTTCGATTCCCTCGATGGGCACACGAGGAGCATCTGGGTGAGGTCCTGCGCCCAGAGGAGCGCCGAGCCTGGGCGGGCGGGCGTCTTGGCGTCGTCCACCCTCGTCCATTGATTGCCCGGCGCGGCCTCCGCGCCCCAGATGCGTCCGGCGGCCAGGAGAGCCATGAGGGCCACAACGCCTGCTGTTCGCTTCATCGTATTCCCCTTTCCAGCCTAGGTCATCCAGTGGGCGTGGCGGGCGAGGAGGGCGTCGGCGTGGTGGGCGCGGCCTGTGGCGCGGAGGCGCTCGCAGTAGGCCGCGAGCCGGCCGCGGGTGTGGTAGGGGCCGCCCTCGCGCAGCACGGTCCACATCGGGTCAACGTCGCTCTCCGACGTGCTCATCATTGCAGCGGTCCACTCGTGGAGGCGAGCAAGGCCCTCGGAGACGGCGTCGGGGCGCTCCTTCGCTAGGTCGTGGGTCAGATGGGGGTCGGCGAGGACGTTGAAGAGGAGGACAGGGGCCAGGTCTTTGAGGCCGTCGTGGTAGGTGCGGAGGAGGAGCCAGTTGCCCCATCGGACCGAGCGCTGACAGCTCCAGGCGCAGTTGCCGCAGACGAGGAAGCTGCGGCCGGCGTCGCGCCCCTCGCGGAGGGCGGAGGCGAAGGAGCGGCCATCCCACAGGGGGGGCACCTGGCCGCCGGCGAGCTCGATGATCGTGGCGGCGAGATCGGTCTGGTAGTGGAGGGCAGCGTCCACGCGGCCGGCCGCGAGGCCGGGCCATCGGAGGATGAGGGGCACGCGGGCGGTGATGTTGTCGGCGGTGTGGTGGTCGCCGTAGATGTTGAGTTCGCCCTGGTTCTCGCCGTGGTCGGAGGAGATGATGATGGCGGTGTCGTCGAGGACGCCCTGCCGCTCCAGCTCGGCCAGGATGAGGCCGAGGTGATGGTCGGCGTAACGGATGCCGGTGTCGTAGCCGTTGGTCCAGCGGACGTAGTCGTCCATGCAGGTGATCTGGGCTGGGATGCGGGGCCAGCGGGCGGTGTCGCACGGCCCCATGTCGGAGAGGTCCTGGGCTGAGTGGGGGCCGTAGCTGGCAAAGTGCTCCTTGATCCGCGCCTCGGTCAGCCATTCGTCGAGGGGCTGGCCCTTGAACGGGTCGCCGAACTCCATCGGCGTGCGGTAGGGGGTGTGGGGGTCCCAGACGTTGACGTGGAGGAACCAGTTGTCATCGCGGGCATGGGCGTCGAGCCAGCGAAGGGCGATGGGGACGACCTCGGGGGCGATCTCCATGCCCCCCTTGCCTGGGTTGAAGAACTCGCGGAAGCCGTGGTGGAACCACCAGGCGGAGTGGCGCTCGGCGTAAGGGCTGACGCTTACGGTGTGGAAGCCGGCCTGTCGGAGCGCGGCCATCCAGGAGTTGCGGGCCGGGCCGTGGCGGAAGGCGCGCTCGGGGCCGTGGTGGCGCAGGTCGGCAGCCGTCCCGCCGTGGCCCACCACGCCGGTGTGGATGCCGAACCGCCCCGTGTGGAGCGAGGCGCGCGAGGGCAGGCACGGGGCGTCGGAGACGTAGCAGTGCTCGAACCTCACCCCCTCGGCAGCCACGCGGTCAATGACCGGCGACGTGTCGCGGCAATACCCGTAGCAGCCCAAGTGGTCGGCACGCAGCGTGTCAATGTCGTAGAACAGCACCCGCATCGGCATCCCCCATAAGGAGAGGAACGGAACAAGAGAGCATTATAAGGAAAGCAGGAAGGTAGGCAAAGAGCGCTTGATCGGGAACAGGTCGGCGCGTAGACTCAAGGGGGTGGTCTGGGGAGGTCCCGTTGCCGTCTACGCGAGCTGGAAAGGAAGATATGGGCGCTGCCTGTGGGACAGCGTTGGACGAACCGCGGTCGCGGATGGTGAGGCGGCGGCTGCGCGTCGCAGCGGCGGCACTCTTGGCTGTGGCGGGGGGCATGTTCGTCCTCCGCGTGGTCGCCTGGAGTGCGTTCCCGCGTGTCAGCCCTGCAATGCTGCCGCCCGCGGGCGAGTCCATTGAGGGCAAGGCCCCCTTCCGGTTCGCGTACATGGCCGACGGCCGGGGCAACCTCGACGTGCTCGAGGCCATCTTCGAGCGGGTGAAGGCGGACAAGGTGAGCCTGGTCCTCTACGGGGGGGACATGGTGATGGAGCCGGCGACCGAGGATTTCGAGTGGCTGCTTCACGAGCTGGATGAGGCCAAGCTGGGCGTGCCCTTCTGCGCCGTCCCCGGCAACCACGACGTTTGCCATGACACCACCGATCAGGCGAACCGGTATCGCCTGTACTCCCGGAGCTTCGGCCCACGTCAGTACTGGTTCGCCTATGCAAACGCGCTCTTCGTGGCGGTGGACACGGCGGAGGAGACGTGCACGGAGCACGATCTTCGGTGGCTTGACCGCACGCTGGCTCGGCACCGGGCAAACTACGAGGCCTGCATCGTCTTCACCCACGTGCCCATCCGGGACCCGCGTGCGAACGGCGCCTCCCGGTGCCTGGCCTCGGGCAGCGAGGCGCTGGCGCGCATCCTTGCCGCGCACCGCGTCACCGCCCTCTTCGCCAGCCACATCCACTCTTACCTGGAGGACAGCGTCGAGGGCATCCCTGTCTACATCAGCGGCGGGGCCGGCGCCGACCGGAGCCAGCCCATCCTTCCCCACCACTACCTCCTGTGCGCCGTGGAGCCCGGCGGGAAGCTGCGTGTGGAGAGGAAAGACGTCGAGTCGAACAGTGTGGAGGACTATTGGGAGCACAAGCTGCTGGTGAAGTGGCCCCGCAGGCTCGGGGTCATCCCGGTGCTGGTGCTCGCCGCGGCAGGCATCGTCCTCTGGACAGCCGCGGCGGCTCCCTGGCGCCGCCGCGCAGCGGACCGCGCGGCCGCCTCCCGCTCCTGACGCGCCTCTCCTGCCTTCCTGCACTCCCCACCCGCAACACCCCTCCTCCTGCCAGCCTGCTCTGTGCTCGCGGGTGGCATGCCTCAGGGGCGGGGGGGTCAGTCGCCGTAGTGGATGGCCATGTACTGGTTGAAGGCGTAGTTGATGATGTTGACGCCGAGGCGGTAGGCCTGCATGGCTTGGGCCTCGGAGGCGCCGGAGTGGCCGGTCTTCCAGGCATCGTTGACGTCGCCCTGGTGGTAGAAGACGATCCAGCGGCCGTTGTGCTTGAGGCCGAGGGCGCGGTTGCCCGAGTGGTGCCACAGGGGCGGGGCGCCATTGGGGAAGACGAAGGGCTGGCGGTAGAGGATGTCGTCGTTGGCAATGTCCACCCAGTCGAGTTCTGGGAAGCATCGGCGCATGAGGGCTCGGAAGTGCTGGTTGAAGGTGCCGCCGCCGTTGTCGGCGAAGATCAGCCCGCCCTCCTGGAGGCAGTACCAGCGGAGGGTGTCCACATCCTTCTTGCCGACGTTGATCGCGCCGCGGCCGGTGATGAAGACGAAGGGCGGCCCGCGGTGCTTGGGGAAGCGGCGGAGCTGAGGGATGGTGATGCTCTCGGTGGCGTCGGCGATCTTGAAGCCGGTTAACTTATGGAACTGGATGAGCAGGTTGTAGTCGGCCCCCACGCCCATGTCCTGGTCCCAGTCGCCGCCCTTGTACTCGAGGCGGATGAAGCGCACCTTGGCGCCTTCCATGCCGGAGGGCCATCCGCCGCCCCTGCCGCCGCCCTTGCCAAGCTTGCCGTCCTTGAGCGCCGTCGCCACGTAGACGTCCTGGGTCTCCTGCTCGAGCTGCTTGAAGATCTGGCTCTCGTCTATGTCGGGGCGGTAGAAGATTATCGGGCTGTCCATGTTGAGGACGAATTTCTTCTTCTTGGGCTGCTTCTTGCGCTCGATCTTCTTGACCTTGACCATCTGGACGACGGGGTTGCCGCTGCCCTTTGGCACGCCGTATGCCTTCTGCATGCCCCAGTCGCGCAGGAGGAGCGGGAGGATGAAGAGCACGAAGAGGTGGAGGCCGACGGCCCAGTAGTTGGAGGTCCGCCAGGTGGGGTCGCCGCCGTGGGTCTGGAGGTTGGCCACGATGCGGTCGCCGGCGCGCTCCTTCTCCGCATCGCGGGCGGCGTAGAAGCGCGCGACCGAGCGCAGGGCCAGACACAGCATGAACCCCGCGGCGAGCGCGGCCGCGGGCACCCAGAGCCACACGCCGGCGACCCAGAGGTCGTTGCGCTGGGCCTTGTCGAACGTCTTGGCGTCGGCCATATAGAGGGCGCTGGGCACGGCCACGAGGAAGTAAAGCAGGCAGGCCCACACTGCGGCGAAGCCCGCGCCGCCGAGCCGCAGGAGGTGGAAGGCGAGCCGGTGACGCACGAAGGCGGCCACGGCTGCCACTGTGAGGAGGAAGCCGACGTAGCGCGCCATCGTCGCCAGGCCGCCGAAGGAGCCAAGGTAGCCCGCGGCCTCGATGGCCCGGAGCTGCTTGGGCTCGAACTCGGCGGCGCGCAGGAGCCAGTCCTGGCCGAAGAAGCCGAGGTAGACGGCCATGACGGCCATGACGGTGGCCATCGCGCCGAGGCGGCACGACCAGGGGAAGGGTCTCACGAGCCACGCCAGGCCGCGGCCGAGCCTGGCCAACGCCCAGGCGGCCCCGGTGTGCACGCGGCCCGCCAGGCTCCAGGCGGTGGCGATGAGCCGGTCAGCGGTGCCCGGCGCTGCGGACTGCGGAGTGCGGGGTGCGGGATTGCGTCTCACGGTGAGTCGAGCTCGTTGAGCTTGAGCGAGGACTCCTTGGGCCGCTCGGCGGACTTGGCCTCGATCTCTTTGAGGATCTTGGGTTTGTCGCCCGCGGCGCCCTTGGCCGGAGCGGTGTCCTTGTGGTCTGCCTTCTCGCCCTCCTTCTCGCCGGCCTTTTCCCTGGCGGCCTTGGCCTTGGCCTGGTCGGCGAGGAACTTCTCCTGGGCGGCCTTGCGCTTCGCCTCGCTCTCCTCCTCGCGCCGTTGCTTCTCGAGGAGTTTCTTGGCGATGCGGGGGTGCCAGCTTTTGTACTGGCGCATCAGGCGTATGTAGCCCAGCGAGGTGCCGAAGATGGCGATGACGTGGACGACGAGGGAGACGAGGACGAGAGCGAGAAAGGAGTGGCGGCGGACGCCGCTCATCAGCTCGTCGGGGTTGACGGCATCGGGCTCGGTGCGGCCGTTGGCGGGCTCAGGCTGCCCCTGGCCGGCCGAGGGACGGGGGTCGTCGGGCATGGGGTTCATTCCTTTTGCTTCTTGCCCACAAGGGCGAGCTCGGCCCCCGCGCGGCTGAGGGCGAGGAAGATGGGGCCGAACTTCTCCTGGCGGGCGTCCTTGTCTATCTTTACCATGACGGTCTTGTCGCCGAGGTCGGCGATGAGGGCTTTGACGCCCTCTTCGAGGACCTCGACGGGGCAGGGCTTGCCCTGGAGCCACAGGTCGCCGTTGCGGTCGAGGGCGACGGAGATCTGGCTCTCCTTCATCGCCTCGATTTCGGGCGAGGCGGGCTGCTCGAGCTCGATGTGGCCCTCCTTGATGAACTGCGAGGTGACCATGAAGAAGATGTTCAGGAGGAAGGCGATGTCGGCCATCGAGGTGGTGGGCACGACGGCCCTGAGGCGTTTCTTGCGTCGCACGCTCATTGCTTCACCCTTCCCTCCCCAAGTCCCACCCCCTCCCGAAGGTTCCAATACCTTCGGGAGGGTAGGCATTTCCGTCCTTTGCGTCTGGTGCCAGTTACCCTCCCGAACGTATTGGAACGTTCGGGAGGGCGCGGGTCATTTCTTGGGCTTCTCTTCCTCCTCGATCAGGGCGAGGACGCCATCGGCGTTGGTGATGGCGCTGACGACCTCGAAGTAGAGCTCGTAGGGGACGTCAGGGGTTGAGTTGACGATGACGATGCGCTTCTCAGGGGGCTTGGAGCGGAAGTTACACGCGAGGAGTTTTTCGCGGAGGGTGTCGAGGGAGACCTTTTCGCCCTGTGGCCCGTAGAAGATTTCGCGGCCTGCGAGTGCGACGGTGAGCTGCTTGTCCTCGGCCTTGGCGGGGTCGGAGGACGCGGCGGGCGCATCAATCTTGCGGCCCGCGGGCACGATGAAGCTGGTGGTGAGGATGAAGAAGATTATGAGCAGGAGGGCGATGTCGGAGAATGAGGTGAGCTGCGGCTCAAACAGCTCCTTCGGTTTGGGTAGGGGCACAGGGTTTGCTCCTGCGGCGTTGCGTGACGCGTGAAGAAGGCGGCTCAGGTAGGGTCGCCGGCTCCTCTCGCGGGTCATGGGTCAGGCGTCATGCCTGGTTGGCGCGGCCGAGGGAGATAAAGTCAATGAGGTCCCTCATGGTTTGCTCGATTTCCAGGACGAGGCGCTCGATGCGCCTGGAGAAGACGTTGTAGGCGACGACGGGTGGGATGGCGACGAGGAGGCCGGCCCCCGTGGTGATGAGGGCCTCGGCGATGCCGGCGGCGACGCCCGCGGCGTCCAGCCCGCCCATCTCGGCCATGGCGTTGAAGGATGCGATCATGCCGGTGACGGTGCCGGTCATGCCGAGGAGCGGGGCGATGCTGCCGATGAGGGTGAGGAGGTTGAGGCGCTGCTCCAGCGGCTCCAGCGCGTGGGGGGCGTAGTCCTCCATGGTCTCCTTGACGTTGGTCTCGATCTCGATGGTAGCGCGGCCGCGTGCCTTGAGCTTGCGGTAGCGGTCGAGGCCGGCGAGGAGGACGGCGGCGACGGGGCCGCGGTGCTCCTTGCATACGGCTATGGCGTCGTCCACGCGCCCGGAGTCGAGGCAGTCGGTGACGCGGCGGCGAAGGGCCACGAGGTCGGTCGTCGCGTTGCGAAAGGCCCGCATGCGGTCAATGATCGCCGCCAGGGCCACGATCGAGCAAAGGGTGATGGGATACATGAGCATCCCACCGTCGAGGATGTACTCCAGCATGTGGCTTCCTCTTCAACCAGTGTGCGGTCCCGCCCTGGGGCCGCCTTGTTTCGCTGCGGCGCGTGACGCATGACACGTGACGCGTGAGAAAGACCGTCCTCCGGAGCGGCGATCCCACATGTCACGCGTCGCGGGTCACGGGTCACGCATCGCGCGTCACGCGTTATTCCTCTTTTTCTTTCGCGGCGGGCTCTGGGGGCGTTTCGGGGGCCGGCTGCCCGCCCATTTTCTTCTCGATGATGTCGGCGAACTGCCGGGCCTTGGGCGCGAGGGCCGAGTTGGGATATTCGGCCAGGAGTTGCTCGGCCTTGGCCTTGGCGACCGCGAGGTTGCCGAGGCGGTAGGCGGCGATGGTCCACTTGAGGAGCATGCGGTCCAGGAAGCTGGCGTCGGGGTAGTCCTGGAAGACGCGCTCCATGAGCTCGACGGCGCGGCGGTAGTCCTTGGTGAGGATGTAGTAGTTGGCGATCTGCTCGAGGGCGTCGCCGGCGAAGGGGGAGTCGGGATAGGTGTCGGCGCACTTCTTGTAGGCGGTCATGGCGGCGGAGAGGTCGGGTTCGCGGCCGGTCTCCTTGGCGTGGGCGTTGGCTACGGCCTCGAGGACCTTGCCGATGTTGTACTGGGCTTCGGCCTTCAGGTCGCTCTTGGGCAGGTTGATGACGGCGTTGAAGATGCCGATGGCCTCGTGGGCAGTGCCGGTGGCGATGCCGGCCTCCATCTTGGCGAGGCCGATCTTCAGGAGCGCGCGGTCCACGAGCGTGGAGTCGGGGAAGAGCTGGGTGAGGGTGCGGCACACGCCGATGGCCTCGCCAAGCTTGTCCTGGACGAGGAGGAGGTCCCACTTTACGCTGAATGCCTCTTCGAGAAGGGAGCGGTCGAGGCTGGCCTTGGTGCTCATGCGGATGACCTCGTCCACGCGGTCGAGGCCCTCGGCGGCCTTGTCGGTGGCCTGCTTCTGGAGGCCGACCTCTTTGAAGATGCTGCCGAGCTTCAGGTAGATCTTGGCCTCGATGAGGTTCTTGCGGGCCTTGAGGTCCAAAGTGTCCACCTCGCGGTGCTCGATCTTCACGTCCTGGATTTGGCCGATGAGAAGCTTTGCGGTGGCGCGCACCTCGCGCGGCTCGGTGCCGGCGAGGTGGGCCTCGTCGAGGTACTCGACGACGAGCTCGTCGCCCTTGATGGCCGAGAGGCGCTCGTCGCCCTGGCGCACGGCGTTCTTGTCGGGCGCGACGGTGGGGACGACGGTGCCGACGAAGATGCCGGAGTGCGGCTCAGTCTCCGTGAGCTGCACGGTCACGGCGTCGCGGACGATGGGACGCTGGTCCTGGCCGAACTCGGCGGCGGTGGCCGCCGCGGCGCCCTCGCCTTCCTCGGGTTTCTCGGGGGTGTATTGGGTGAAGACTTTGACGGTGATCTGGTCTTTCCTGGGTGAGGTGTCGCGGTCGAGGTCCTTGACGCGGATGAATGCCTCGGCGTCGCCGAAGATGCCCTGGGTGTACTCGCGGTAGGCGCCGTCGGTGAAGCCGACCGAGGCGGTGGAGACCATCCTGATGGCGGCGACCCGCTTCGCGTTGCGCTCGCCGGACTCGGTGTTGGCGTCGGTCGTCTCCACGGTCACGCTGTCGCCGCCGATGATCTGGAGCACCCCGTCGCCGGGCTTGGGGTCGCCGGGCTGGGTGGGCAGGGAGCCGATGTAGTATTCGCCCGTGGGGCCGAGGGGGTCGAGGATGACAGTCTCCTTGTCGCCGCTCTTGACGGCGACGGCGGCCTTTGGCTTCTCGCCGGCGGCCAGGAGGACGACGAGGTCGCGGTCGAAGATTTTCACGAACAGGCGCTGGCCGGCCTCGGCCTTCGCCGAGGGGTCCTGCGCGTCCCCGCTGGTGGCTGGGACGCTGGTGCCGACCTTTTCGAGGGCCTCGACGGCCTTGGACCAGCGGCCGAGCTTGAAGTGGCACTGGCCGATGTAGTAGAAGGCCTCGTTGGCGTAGACGCTCCAGGGGAACTCGTTAGTGACCTTGCGGAGGGCCATGAACGCCTTGTCGTAGTTGTTGAGGTTGTAGTAGCAGATGCCCTCGAGGTAGAGGCCCTCGGCCTGCTGGTCGGGGTCCTCGGAGTCGGCGAGCTGGCGGAACTGCTTGATGGCGAGCTCGTAGTTGCGCTTCTCGACGTGGTGCTGGCCGAGGACGAGCGCGGCCTTGAAGCGGGCCTTGGAGGCAGGGAACATCCTGGGGACGCTGGAGATGAGCTTGAGGGCGCGCTCCTCCTGCTTGAGCTCCAGGAGCTCGAGGCCGCGCTTGAGCATGTCGGCGGCCTTGTACTCCATCTTGGCGTCCTCGGCCGGGTCCCCTTTGGCCTTGGGGGCCGGCTCGCCGCCGAGGCCCCAGGGAGACGCGAGGAGTGCGATGGCAAGCAGAAGAACGACTGCGGATTGCGGATTGCGGATTGCGGATTGCGGATAGGAATCGCAAGTCGCAAATCGCAAATGGCGATGAGCTGCCACCTGGTCGCTGGCCTTCATGTCATCCTCCAACCGATTTGGGTTCATTCCTCTTCAAAGACGCCGCCGCCGGTGGCGACGCCGTACTGTTCGAGGAGCTGATGGGCCTTGGAGGCCTCCTGGGACGTCTTGTAGGCCTTGAGGATCTTGCGCGCCTGGGCGACGGCTTTCTTGCCCTGGCCGGCGTTGTGGTAGTAGTGGGCCTTGTGCCAGGCGGCACGCGGGGCGTCGGCGGGGAAGGAGTTTTCGATCTCCGAGAGCGTGGTGATCGCGTCGTCGAGCTTGCCCCAGCGGATGAAGCACTCCTGGATGGCCCAGAGGGTGTGGGGCGGCTTGTTGATCTGGCGGTAGATGTTGATCGCCGCCTCGTAGTTGGCCAGGCAGTCCTTGTAGACCCAGGCCTTGCGCTCCTGGGCGGTGGCCGCCCAGGTGGGGTTGCCCATCTTTTCGACGCGCTCGAGCTGGGCGACGGCCTCTTTGTACTTCTGCTCGTGGACGAGGAGCTCGGCCTCTTTGTATTCGGCCTGGGGCCGGTCGGTCATGAGGCCGATGACGTGGCGCGCGCGGGCGCAGTCGTTGCCCTCGCGCAGGCGGTCCACCATCCAGCCATACTTGCCGTTGGCGTCGGCGGGGTCCTTGAGCGCCTTGATGATGGCCACGAGGTCGTCCACGATCTTGTCGCGGTCCTTCTTCTCGCCATAGTGGGTGGTGAGGAAGCTGAGCGCGCGCGTGAGGAAGTCCCAGACCTGGCCCTCTTTCTCGAACCAGGGCCTCTGGGCCTTGAGGTAGTCCCAGCAGGCCCGCATTGCGTCGTTGCGCTCCTCGCGCTCGAGCTGGGTGTAGTGGCCGTGGTGCCAGTAGAAGATGTGGTGTGCTTTTTCGGCGACCTGTTGGGCCATCCAGACGCGGTGCTTGGCGTCGTCGCGGTTCTTGTCGTTGAGCAGCCAGGCGTCGTAGCCGGCGTAGTCCTTGGCCTTGATGTAGTAGGTGACGAGGCTGTCGCGCGCCTGGGACGCCTCCTGGTGGTTGGATTGGCGGAAGTCGGCTACGATCTGCTTCCAGAGCTTGACGGCTTGGTCGGTCTCTTTGTTTCGCCAGTGGTTTTCGGCCAGGCGCGCCAGGGCGCTGGCTGCCAGGGGGTGCTTGGCGTAGGCGTCGTTGGCGAGCATCTCTTTGAGGCAGCTCAGGCCGTTGCGGGTGTCGCCGTTCTCGAGGTGGGCGAGGCCCATGAAGTACTTGGCGGGGGCGGCGTCGGGCACCTCGTCGGCGAAGTAGTCGAGCACCTCGTGGTAAATCTTGATGGCCTGGTTGCGCGCCTTGGCCTGGTGGAGGCAATAGCCGCGCATGAAGACCACGTGGGCGAGGGCGGGGGAGTCGGGGAACTGGACTTTGAATTTCTCGAACTCGCTGGCCGCGGCCTGGAAGCTGTTCTCCTGGAGCAGCTTCGCGGCCTTGTCGTACTGGGCCCGCTGGAAGAGGTCGAGCTGCTTGTAGCGGCTGGCCGGCAACTGCCAGGACCAATCCCCGGCCCATGCGCTAACTGTGCACAGCAGGAGCAGGGCTGAACACCATTTCGGATTTCGGATTTCGGATTTCGGATCCGCAGGAGTCAATCCGCAATCCGCAATCCGCAATCCGCAATCGCATCTCATCACATGCGCTCCTCCTCGAACCGCGCGAGCTCGTCTTCGGTGAGGCGGCCGCGCGCGATCTTGGCCCACTTGCTCTCGGGGTAGTCCCAGGTGAGCTTCTTGAAGGTCTGGTACGCCTTGGCGTAGTTGTGGTCCTTGAAGTAGGAGTCGCCGAGCCAGTACATCGCCTCGGCGCGAACCTCTTTGTCGTCGGTGTACTCGTCAATAAGGAGGGTGAGGAGGCGGACGGCCTCCTTGAAGTCCTCCATCTTCATGTAGCACTGTGCGGAGAGGAAGAGTGCCTTGCAGGCGAGGGGGTGGGTGGGGTTGCGCTGCTGGAACTTGAAGAAGACCTTGCCGGCGACCTTGAAGGCTTTCTGCTTGTAGTAGTAGTTGCCCAGGCGCACGGTGGCGTCGGCCACCAGCGGGCTGTCGGGGTAGATGTATGTGACCTTGACGTATTCCTCGCAGGCCTGCTCGTAGTTGCCCATCTTTTCGAGGCAGATGGCCTTTTTGAACTGCGAGCGGCTGGCGTACTCGGAGTCGGGCCAGTTGCTGATGATGTTCGAGTAACGCCCGATGGCTTCCTGGTTGCGGTCGAGCTCCTGGGCGAGGTTGGCGAGGAGGAACTCCCCCTGTGCGGCGAGCGAGGTGTTGGGGTAGTCGCGCAGGGCCTCCTCGAGGATGGCCTTGCCGCGGGCTATCTCGTCGTTCGCCTTATCCGTCTGCCCCAGCTTGCGGTGCTCCTTGGCCATCTCGAAGAGGGCCTCGGCCATGAGGAAGCGCGTCTTCACGGCCATTTCGGGGTCCTTGAAGCGCTTGGTGAAGGTGGCCAGCTCGCAGTCGGAGCCGTAGTGCACGCGGCCCTTGACCACGACGTCCACCGGCTCAGCCGAGAGCATCGAGGTGTCGTCGCGGTAGGTGAAGGTGACCTCGTCGCCGAAGCGGACGCTGAGGACTCGGTCGTTGACGTTCGGCTGGGGCGCGGGCGGCGGGGCGGGGGCGCCTTCCTTCTTCGCCTCGGGCTTCGGGTCGCGGCCCTCGGGCTTCCCGCCCAGGAACTCGGGGCGAATGCTCCCCGTGAAGATGCCCGAGTGGGGCAGGGTCTCGGTGAGCTCGAGGGTGAGCTTATCGCCCGAGGCCGCGGCGACGGCCACGGCCACCTTGTCCTGCCCGTCGCTGCGGTCGTGGTCGGGGTCGGTGACCTTGACGTAGAAGCTCTCGCCGAGGTGGATGGCCTCCTTCTGGGCGGTGTAGGACATGTCCACCAGCTCGATGCGGCCGTTGGAGAGCAGGCGCACCTTGATGATGCTCACCTCTTTCGTCTCGATGTCCTCGACCCGCAACTGGACGGTGTCGGAGCCGGAGACGATGAGGGTGGGTATGCGGACGTAGTAGAGGTCGGCCGGCCGCTCGGTGGGCTGGACGAATTCGCGGGTGCCGCCGACAACCAGGTCGTCAATCTGGTCGCCCGGACTGCCGATCTGGAGCCTGATGATGCCGCTGAAGCGCCCCTCGGCCAGCATTTCCTCCATCGCGGCCTGAGCGGTGCGGGGCGCCGCCTGGGAGGCGGCCACGGGGCGCGGCGGCCCGGCGGGCTTCGGGCGCAGCAACTGGACGTTGCGGTAGCCCTTGTCGCGAGCGAGGGTCACGATGTCTTTGATATACATGGGCACCTTGAGCTCGACGGGCTTGCGGTTGGCTTTCGCGGCGGCCCTGAGCTCCGACTCGGCTACGGCGGTGATGGTGAAGGTGCTGCCGAGGTTCAGCGCCGCCTTCGGATAGGTGAGCTCGAAGAGTAGGGGGGCCTGGACGCTGGCGACGACCTCCTCGACGACCTTTTCGATTGCGGGTTGCGGGTTGCGGGTTGCGGGTTTCCCGCCCTCTGCGGGCGCGCCCTCCTTGCCGGCTTCGCCCTTAGCGCCGGGAGCGGCCTTGGGGGCCTCTTTCGGGGCCTCTTTGGGGGTTTCCTTGGGGGTTTCCTTGGGGGCTTGCTTCGGAGCTTCTTTGGGGGCCGGGGGCTTGGGGGCCTCCTTGGGCGTTGGGGGCTTGTCTTCGTAGTCGGGGTGCCGGG
>Ga0209381_1000749_pt1 | contig 68719 bp, 38 predicted proteins | sample DewCreD2012metaG_FD_184111 | JGI IMG/M metagenome (GOLD analysis project Ga0209381, IMG submission 184111) | Hot spring sediment bacterial and archeal communities from British Columbia, Canada, to study Microbial Dark Matter (Phase II) - Dewar... ... | reverse complement strand
CAAACGAATGGGATTGGAGCAAGTGGGACCGGCAGGTGGCGACCCTTAAAAACGCGAAACTGAAATGGGTGCCGTTCGTCATTGCCGGCCCCGCCTATGCCACGCCGCTATGGTATCAGTCCGGCCCTGATTCGCATTACTACCGCTGTCTGGAGCACGGGCAGGAGAGCAAAGTGCAGAGCCTATTCCATCCGCGCTGGCCGGCGGCGGTCGAGCGGTTCATCCGCGCATTCGCGGAGCGCTACCGGGACAGCGGGGTGATTGAGTCCGTGCTGCTGGGAATCACGGGCATCTATGGCGAGAGCATCTACCCGGCCGGACCCGAGGGTGGCTGGACGGCGCGGTTAACGGGCGATTACCACAATCACGCCGGGTGGTGGGCGGGAGATGTGCATGCCGCCAGCGCTTTTCGCGCCGCGATGCAAAAACGATACGGGGATATTGCCGGCCTGAACCGGGCCTGGCAGACCGCGCATGCCTCGTTCGGAGTAATCCAGCCGTTCCTGCCCGAGAAAGCCCCCAGCGACCGCGCCCGAGCGGATTTGGTCGAGTGGTATCAACAGGCCATGACCGATTGGTCGGTGTTTTGGGTCAAAACCACGCGCAAACATTTTCCCCACACCCCGATTTACCTTTGCACCGGGGGCGACGGCAACCCAATGCTGGGCGCGGATTTCACCGCGCAGACGGCCGCCATCGCGAAAGAAGAGGCGGGTGTGCGCATCACCAATGAAGCCAGCGATTACGCGCACAACTGGGCCATCACCCGCGAAGTGGCGACCGCCACGCGGCTTTACCGGACTTTTTGCGGCTTCGAGCCGGCCGGCAAGGTGGATGCCGGCGGCGTGATTGCCCGCATTTACAACGCCACCGCCTCGGGCGCGCGGCAGTTGCACTTTTACGATCCCAATGTCCTTGGCTCGCCGGAGGCGCTCGCCAATTTTCGCGCCCACGCCGCCTGGCTGGTTCCCCGGACGCCCCGGTTGTCAGCGGCGCTCTATGTGCCGCGGGAATCGTGGGCGTTGGAAACCGCTTCGCTGCGCCGCTTTTACGAGCTGGCGCCGGTTTTGCGCGATGTGGCGGACCTGGATTTCCTCACGCGGCAAACCGTCGCGGACGGGCATCTGCGGCATTACTCGACGCTGCTGCTGACGCCCTGCCCGGTGCTAGAGCCGCGCACGGCCGCCGCGCTGGAAACCTGGGTGCAAAACGGCGGAACACTGGTGGCCGTCACCGATGACCGGCAAACACTCGCCGCGCGCCTTTACGATCACCGCGCTTGGAGACAACGGCTTTTTGTCACCTCACCGCTCGCGCCGCCGGCCTTGCTCAAGCCGGCGCTGGAAGGGCCAATCCCCCAGCGAGTCGTTATCGAGTTGGGCAACAAGGATGATGACCAATGGCTGTTTGGCGACTGGCATGGGCGCGAGGCCGGCCCGGAATGGAGCGACATCCCGCAGGCTGGCAAACGTTGGACTGGCGCGCGCCCGGGCCTTTGGCTGCCGGCGGCTCCGGGCAACTGGAAACTTCGCTTGGATGTCATCGTGCCTGGCGCGGCCATTGAAAAAGGACCGGTCGAAGTTTTTCTAAACGGCCAAGCCGTGGGCCGGCTCGCCAAAGGGGGCCGGCAAAGGCCGGATTTTGCGATCCCCGAAACCTTGGTGAAGGCCGAGGGCCTGGTTCAGCTCGAAATGCGGATGGCGACTTGGAAACCATCCGAAAAATCGGCGGGCAGCCAGGATCAGCGCGATTTGGGCGTGGCCATCCGCGCCGTGGAATGGCTGCGGGCCGGTGCGGAAAACCAGCCGGCCACCGCTCTCCGATTGCGCCGCGCGCTCGACCGCCGCGCGTTGGCCGGGCTGACGAAGACCGTGGGAAAAGGCCGAACGATTTTACTATCGGACCTCGCCCGCCAGCCCGAGACGGTGGCTTTGGTTTTGGCCGCCTGCCTGCCGGACAATCCGGACGGCCAATTGGATGGGAGATTTGTCACCGTGACTGACCAGGGCCGGTTATGGTTTGACAGCAAGAAACTGGAAATCAGCGCGGGCAAATGACATATTGCCAATGATGAGCCTTGGGCGATCCATGCGGATGGGATTGCTGCTGCTGGCGGCGAACCTTGCCAGCCAGTCGCCAGCCGCCGCACGCCCCAATTTGGTTTTAATTCTGGCGGATGACCTGGGATGGGCCGATGTCAGCGGCGGCCACACCACCTTCGGCGGCGGGTCGGATTTCTACGAAACCCCCAACATCGCCCGGCTGGCATCGGAAGGGATGTCGTTCACGCGCGCCTATGCCTGCCCGAACTGCACTCCCACCCGCGCCGCGCTTTACAGCGGCCAATACCCGACCCGCACCCGCGTCTATAATGTGGACAACCTGAACCGCGGCAACGGCACCCCGCCGCTGATCGGCCCCAATCAAAATGAGGATATTCCCGCCGACCGGCTGACCCTGGCCGAAATGCTCAAAGGCGCCGGCTACGTGACCGCGCATTTCGGCAAATACCACGTGGGCGGCCATGAGGGCGGCGCCGCGACCCTGCCGGAGAACCAGGGCTTTGATTTTAACTACGGCGGCAGCAGCGCCGGGAATCCCGGCTCTTACTGGGCGTCGGAAATTTTGCCGGGCGCCTGGGAATTCGGCGGCAGCGTCGGCCCCGAGCTTGATCCCTGGGCCGCGCCGTATGATCAGGCCTATTTGGACGCCTATCGCACTTGGGCCGCGCCACGTTATGCGCCCCCATCCTCGCTAATCGGAACCCCCAAGCATGTGGGCGACGCGCTTGCCGATGCCGCCCTGCAATTCATGGAAAACCAACGCGCCGCCGACCAGCCGTTTTACGTCCAGTTTGCCCAATATCTCGTTCACACCCCCACCCAGGGGCGGCCCGACCTGAAAGCGAAATACGACCAAAAAAAACTGGTCCAGCCCAGCGCAATGGGCCACGACCACACCACTTACGCGGCGCAAGTCGAGCAATTCGACCAAAGCCTTGGGCGTCTGCTGGCCTATCTGAATGATCCGAATGGGGACGGAAATCCTTCCGACAGTCTGGCCACCAACACGCTGGTCCTTTTCTATTCCGACAACGGGGGAGATGATCGCACCGTCAACACGCCGTGGCGCGGACGCAAAGGCATGTTCACCGAGGGCGGCCTCCGGGTGCCGCTGGTGGCCTGGTGGCCCGGCGCCATTCCCGCCGGCGTGACCAATCATACGCCGGTCATCATGGTGGACTTCTATCCCACCCTGGCCGAAATCGCCGGCGCCACGCTGCCGAATCCCGGCGCCCAGCCGCTGGACGGCCTTTCGCTGGCGGCGCTGCTGCGCGGCCGGACGAATGCGCTGCCCGAGCGGGGCCTTTACTGGCATTTTCCCGGTTACCTCGACACTCGCGCCACCCCGTGCTCGACCCTGATCCGCGAACTATCCGGGCAACGCTATAAACTGCTCTACTATTACGAGGACCAGCGTTACGCGCTCTACAACCTGACGGCGGACCCGGCGGAAACCAGCGACCTGATCGGCTCGTCATTTGGCTTGGCCAACCATTGGAGCGCCGTCACCAATTTGAGCGCCGATTTGCGCCAATGGCTCGACGCCACCGGCGCGATTTACCCCACCAACCGCGCTTCCGGCCAGGTGGTTCCGCCACCGGCCCCGCTGACCGGCGGCCCCCCCGTGGTCAGCGCGCCGCCGGGGGAAACGACCGTGAACATTGACCTGGTTAAATCCATCCATACCGCCAATGGACCTTCCGGCAACCGGCTGGCCGGCGTATTGGGCGGCCCGTCGCCTTTCTGGAATACTTACACGGAAACCAACGCCCAAACCGTCAAGGCCGGTTTGCTGGACGAACAACAGCGGGTCACGCCCGTCACTTTTATCAGCCACGCCCCGCCCACCCTGGCTTTTGGCTCGAACGCCGGGAACGATGCTTTCGGTCAGGACGGCACGACAACCGGCTTTTTCTCGACTTACCAATTTTTATCCGGCAGGGGCACTCCGGGGACTCCGGGAACCAATCGGTTCGTTATTGGCGGCCTGGTGCCGGATAACCAATACGACCTGGTGTGCTATTCCACCTGGAACTATACCGATGCCGGCTCGACTTTCACCATAGGCAGCGCATCCCTGACGGCGACCGGCATACCCAGCTCGGCCACCGCGCCAATGGTCAAAGGCCAAAGTTATGTCCGTTTCGATCAGGTCGCCGCCGATTTTAACGGCCAAATCGAGGTCGGCTGGGCCACCTTTGCGCCACCGGGCGGCGCGCATCGCGGGCCATTGAACGCCGTGCAGATTCGGGGTGATTTCGGGCAGCCGTTTGCCGCCCGGTTCCGCGCGGACCCGCCGGCGTTCGTTTCTCCGGGCACTCACCTGCGATTGACCTGGGTCTCCCGTCCCCGGCGGCAATACACTTTGCAGACCAGTTCCGACCTGCGCGCTTGGAGCAACCTCGCCACCGTTGTCGGCACTTCGTCGGTCAGTTCGCTGGATATTCCGCTGGCCGCCCTTGGCGCCACCAACCGGGCCTTTTTGCGCTTGCGCGAGCAATAAAGACCCCCCGCTCTTAGGGCGGGTTTTTATTTGCCATCGAAAGCAAAATCGTCAAACAGGGTGACGCTATCCGCTTTGGTCCAGAGGCCCACCCGGCCCGCTTCCTTGTGGGTGTGATCCTCGGCGGTGAATAATTCCCGGCCATTGAAGCTGACCGTGAACCGATGGGCGGAGAAGGTTACCCGCAGGGTGTGCCACTGTTGAGCGGCCACCGGGATGTTGACTCCGTGGAACTGGGTCCGCTTGCCGTTCACAAAATGGTAAATGCGGACGTTGTTTTCCAGAGCGTTGGCGCGGGCGATATAGTAGTTGCCGGCGTCTTTTGCGCGCCAGACCACGCCGCCCGCCTGGTCTTCTTTGCCGGTGAGCGGCTTGAATTTCACTTCCACGAAGCCGTCCTTGAGCAAAGGCCGGTCTAGCAGACAGAGCGGATAGGCGGCCTTGCCGGACTGTTGGAGCACCAGCGGCGGACTTGGGGCCGAGTCGTCCCGCTCAATCGTCCAGCGCGATGCCCCTTCCCCCGTCTGGGTGCTCGTCCACCCCGCCGGCGCTTGGCCGGCCTCGGCGGCGGCAAAGTGGTTGGTCTCGGCATGCGCCGACAGCGCCAGGACAACCGCCCAAGCCAGCAACATTTTCATGGTGTGGAGGATAAAGCGGCCGCCCGAGGACCTACAAGCGGATTCAAAAGATTGCCCGCAACCAAGTTTTGGGCTTGGTGTTTAACTGAAGGTTGACTTATATTAAACGCAAATGAAGCGGAGGCCGCCTAGCAGGGCATGTCTCGCGGTCGCGCTGGTGACAGCGCTGGCCGCCGGATGGGCTTTCGGAAAGGAGGACGACACCCGTTACCAGACCATTGTCGAGCGGAATGTGTTCGGGCTCCGGCCACCGCCGCCGCCGGTCACTCCTCCGCCTCCTCCGCCCCCGGCCATCAAAGTTAATTTGACCGGCATCACCACCATTCTCGCCTCGAAGCGCGCCCTCTTGCAAATCACCCATCCCGGGAAACCGGCCGAATCAAAGGTCATTAAGGAAGGCGAACGGGACGGGGAAATCGAGGTGCTCTCGATTGACGAAGTGGCCGGCACCGTGCGCATCAACAATGCCGGGCAGGAAGCCACGCTGAATTTTCAGGAGCACGGCGTCAAACCACCCACCTCGCCTGTGCCAACCAACGCGCCGGCGGTGGCCGGTCAGAAGCCGGGGCTTCCACCGGGCGTGGTTTTGCCCGGGGTGACTCCGGGCATGGTCAACAGTATTCCTCCTCCGGCTGCCGCCGGGCTTACCAACCGGCTCGTTTTTCCCACTCCGCCCCCGCCGGGCGCTTTTACCAATCTGGTGGTGCCCACCCCGACCCGTGTTCTGCGGACTCAGTAAGGCCCTTTATCGAACGAAAAGCATGAACGCCCTCTGCGCCGTATTGGGCCACAAGTGGAACAGCGGGATTTGCGAGCGATGCGAGGCCCTGCAAGAAGGTCAGACCATCTGGCAGGCCGTGGCGGGCGAGCTTTGCCTCTACAAGAACCAGGAGACCGGCCTCACCCTGCATTTGCATGATTGGGACGGCGGTTACTGCCGGCGTTGCGGCCACAGCAAGGATCAAGGCGGCGTGCCCGATTCTTACGCCACCAGCGTTACCGCGCACTTGACGCGCAAGGCCGCTCATCCGGACCCGACGCCAACGCCGGAGCCGTGACCGAATTGAGACTCATTCTCTCCCGATTTTAATTGCCAGTTTGGCGGTTTTTCACTGATAAACTAGCTTTCTGTGGCGCGTTTTTTATGGGCGAGAACCAAAAACCATCCGGCCGGTGTGAAACGCCGGCCTCTGGCTGCCTGATCCGGCTGGTTGCCGAAACCATGAAATCAGAGCCGGCCCTGGAAGCCGTCCGGTTTAACCGGGCGGAACAGACTATTTCCCTCGCCACGATGGGCAAGCTCAATGATCCGGCGCTTGACCAGCGTTTGGCGGAAAAGGTGCGCCTGATCAGCGCCCGATCCTCCGACGAGTGCTGCGCGCTGACGGCGGGCCGTTCCGATTGCACCGGCTGCGAGATTCCCCGGGAGGCGCCGGAGCGCCGCCATCTGGCCGTCGAGTTGCAGCCGGAAGGCCCGGTCATCAGCCGGATCACCTGCCCCACCGCCCCCAAATTTTGGAGCTGGCACAAGCTGCCCTTTCCCAAGCTGGTCCCCCGCGAGGTCGAGCTGGAAATCGAGGAAGACCATCACGAGGAGGAATGGAAGGGACAACTGGCGGCGGCGCTGCTTTGCGGGCTGCTGGCGCTGGGCGCCTTTTTCTGCTCCCGCTTCAGCCTGGCCGGCGTCCATTCGCCGGTGGTTTCCCTGGCGCTTTACTTGTTGGCCTATGTCGCCGGCGCCTGGTTCACCGCGCACGAGGTTTGGGAGCGTCTGCGGCACGGCACGCTGGACGTGCATTTCCTGATGCTGGCGGTCGCGGCGGGCAGCGCCAGCATCGGTTTCTGGGGCGAAGGCGCCACCCTGCTGTTCCTGTTCGCCTTCTCCGGCGCGCTCGAACATTACGCGCTCGGCCGCACTCACAAGGAAATCCGCTCCTTGTTCAAGGACGCGCCCAAAACCGCCACGCTGATTGAGGCCACCGGCCAGGAGCAAACCATCGAAGTTGGCCGGCTGCGGCCGGGCATGCGGTTGCTGGTCAAACCGGGCGAGCAGTTCCCGGTGGACGCCGAGGTGGTGAAAGGACGCACCGCCAGCGACGAGTCCAACCTGACGGGCGAGGCGACGCCGGTGGAAAAGGGCCTGGGCGACACCGTGCTGGCCGGCACGCTGAACCTGTGGGGCGGGGTGGAGGTAACGGTGTTGCGGCCCGTCAGCCAGAGCGCTTTGCAGCGCATCATCGCGCTCATCAAGGAGGCGCAACATCAAAAGGCGCCCTCGCAGCGGTTCACCGATAAGTTTGGCACGCGCTACACCTACGGCATCCTGGGCCTCTGCCTGGTCATGTTCTTTGTCTGGTGGCTGGCTTTCGATCTGCCGCCCTTTCTGTCCGGCGAAGGGCGGAAAAGCGCCTTTTACCAGACCATGATCCTGTTGGTGGTCGCTTCGCCGTGCGCGCTGGTGCTTTCCATCCCCTCCGCCGTGCTCGCCGCCATCGCCTGGGGCGCGCGCCGCGGCATCCTCTTTCGGGGCGGCGCGGCGGTCGAGAACCTGGCCGGCATCCAGGTGGTGGCGATGGACAAGACCGGCACCCTCACCACCGGCGAATTGCAAGTGGACCGCGTGGAGAGCTTTCCCCCGGGACACGAGGCGGAAATCGCGCGCTTGGCGTTTTCGTTGGAACGGCTTTCCGCGCACCCGCTGGCCCGGGCCATCACCCGCTACGGCAAACAGCGGCAGTTACAGCCGCTGGCGCTCGACCATTTTGAATCGGTCACCGGCATCGGCCTGCAGGCCCGGCTCGACGGCGGCGAGGTTCGCTTGGGGCGCCGCGAATGGGTCGCTCAGGGACAGGCGGAAAAGGCCGCGGCGGAAGCGGCGGCGCCGGACCACGGCATTTCCGAAGTTTGGGTGGCCGGCGGCGGCCGGCTGGGGCGCATCCTGCTGCGGGACGACCTTCGGCCCACCGCCCGCGAGCTGGTGCAACAGTTGCGCGAGCAGGGCCTGCAAACGTTGGTGCTGACCGGCGACCGCCAGGCGGCCGCCAGCCAGTTGCAAAGGGAACTGGCGCTGGATGACGTGCGCGGCGAACTCAAGCCGGACCAAAAAGTCGGCGCGATTGTGGAATTCACCCGCGCGGGAAAACGGGTGGCCATGATAGGCGACGGGGTGAATGACGCCCCCAGCCTGGCCGCCGCCAATGTCGGCGTTGCCATGGGCGCGCGCGGCTCGGATGCCGCCCTCGAGCAGGCGGATGTGGTGCTGATGCACGATCGCCTGGAAAACTTCCTCACCGCCCTGCAGCTCAGCCGCCGGGCGCGGCGCGTCATCAAACAGAACCTGGTCATCTCGCTGGGGACGGTGGTGGTGCTGGTGGCTTGCGCGTTGGGCGGGAGCATCCCGCTGACCATCGGCGTCCTTGGCCACGAAGGCAGCACCGTCATCGTCGTCGCCAACAGCCTGCGCCTCCTGCTGGCCGCCGGGCCGCCCAGAGCGCGCCAAAAGCGCTGAGGGCTGCTTGGGATAAACGACACGCGCCCCCTCACCCTCGCTGCCGGGAGCGAGGCACTGGTGCGGACCGGGTGCAAAATCAGGCGGGTGAGCGGACCCTCGGCATCCTCAAGAACGGCTTTCCGGGCCGGCCGCTACGGACCAAGAAAAGCGGTAGAGGACTACCGCACTCCAAGACCTCGCGGACTTCACGCGCGGCTTTCGATCTCGCGCCCGCGCCGGCACAAGTTCAGCCGGCCAAACGCAAAGACGCGGAGGCGCAAAGTCGCAGAGAAAAAATTCCCTTCTCCCAACCTCAGACTTCATCTTTGCGGCTCTGCGGCTCCGCGCCTTTGCGTTAAAGTGCCCTGCGCCCGTTTCAACGTCGCGATCAACTCATTCAACGCCCTCAGCACTGGCAGCTCCTCCGCCAACGTCGGCGGATCACGGAGTTCGCCAAGCCCGGTGAAAGATGGCGCTTGTGCGGCGCGCGCCGCGAATGTCGTTTTCCAAACACCCACTTTTAGGACAGCCCTTCTGGTCTCAGGGCTGGCGGCGGGGTTCGACGCCGAGCAAGTGGCGCACGAAAAAGTCCTGGCGCCGGCGGTTGGCGTACGGAGTTTCGGCGGCGCCGTGGCCGGCGCCGGTCATCACCAGCAAGTCGAAATCCTTGTCGGCCTTGATCAGGGCATTGACGACCTGCATCGTCGAGGCCGGGTCCACATTCTCGTCCATCTCGCCCACGACCAGCATCAACTTGCCTTGCAGCTTGTGCGCCTGGGTGACGTTGGATTGCTCCTCGTAATGCGGCCCCAGCGGCCAGCCCATCCACAGCTCGTTCCACCAGATTTTGTCCATGCGGTTGTCGTGGCACCCGCAATCGGCGACCGCGACCTTGTAAAAATCGCCATGCGCCAGAAGGGCGCGGGTGGCGCTTTGGCCGCCGGCGGAGCCGCCGAAAATGCCGACCCGCTCCAAGTCCAGATAGGGATATTTGGCTGCCGCGGCTTTGATCCAGAGGATTCGGTCGGGAAAACCGGAATCGCCCAGGTTTTTCCAACACACATCATGGAACTGCTTGGAGCGGTGCGAGGTGCCCATGCCATCCATTTTGACCACGATGAAGCCGAGTTCCGCCAGCGACTGCGCCTTGTGATAGGCGGAAAAGCTCTTGGGCACAAAGGCGCCATGCGGCCCGGCGTAGATGTCCTCGATTACCGGATACCGGCGGGCGGGGTCCAGTTTCATGGGCCGCCAAATGACGCCGTAAATATCAGTGGCGCCATCGCGGCCCTTGGCCACAAAACGCTCCGGGGCGCGCCAGCCGGTTTTTAGCAGCTCGGTGGCGTCGGCCCGTTCCAATTCGCAAACCAGCGAGCCGTTGTCGGCGCGGCGCAATTCGCTGACCGGCGGGAGGTCCACCCGCGACCAGGTGTCCACCAGGAACCGGCGATCGGGCGAGAACTGGACGGCATGATGGCCGTCGCCCTCGGTCAGCATCACCAGGCCGGTGCCGTCGAAATTCACCCGGCCATAATGAACGTAATAGGGGTCCTGGCCGGGGCGGAAGCCGCCGGCGCGAAACCAGATTTGGCGTTTCTCCTCGTCCACGGTTTCGACCCCGCGCACCACCCACGGCCCTCGGGTGACCTGGTTTTTCACCTTGCCCGCGCGCGCGTCGTATAGGTAGAGGTGATTCCAGCCGTCGCGCTCGGACATCCAGATGGCCTCGCCGGTTTTGGGCAAATACCGCAGGAACTTTTTGCCGGCGTAATCAATGAAAGTGTCGGATTTTTCGTCAATGATGGCGGTGGCCTGGCCGGAGCGGGCGTCCACCGCGATCCAACGAAGGACCTGGTGGCCGCGTTGATTGTAGAGAAAGGTGAACCGGCGCGAATCCGGGTCCCATTGCAGGTCGGAGATGCTCCAGGGGTTGGGAAACAACTCGTCGGAAACCGGAATGGCGCGGCGGTTTTCCACCGCGAACAGGTGCGGTTTGGACAGCGGGATCCGATCACCCGGCTTCAGGTAGTTGTAGGAGTGCAACCGCGGCTGAAGCTGGTCTTTGGGCGAGGATTCGACATAATAAACCTTGCGATCGTCTCCTTTCCGGGTCCGCAGCGCCACCAGGCGGGTGGAGTCCGGCGACCAATGAACACGCCCGGCATAGCCATGCTCGGCGCTTCCGTCCCGCGTCAGCGCGAATTCCTCGCGGGTCTGGAGATTTCGCAGGTGAAGATTGTTGGTTTGAAAAAACGCCTGCCAGCGGCCATCGGGCGAACGGTTTTCGGGGGATTGGTCTTCGGGCGTTTTTTTCGGTTTTTCCGCCTGGGCGCGCGTCCCCGGTTCGATGACCGCCAGCCCGCCGTCCTCAGCGGCCTCGAAGCAGGCCAAGAATTGGCCCTGGGCATCGGTCACCGCCCAGACATGGCCGGCAAAGGTATGCTGGCGGTGTTCCGCGCCCGGACGGAGGTTGCCGTAGGATTGCCGCGCGCCCGAGGCATTAACCCAATGAATGGTGATTGAGCCCTGGGTGCGATTGGCAAAAGTGATGAAAGTTTCCGCGCCGGTGCGGCGGCTGGGATGTTCCGACGCCAGCGGCTTCAGCCGTCCGCTTTCCGCCGTCCCCGCGGGCGCCGGCCGCAAGCTGTAATCCCGCAGGTCACACTGCCAGGCGCGGCCGCTCCCCCGCAATATCACCACGGAGTCCGCTGCCGGGAATTCAAGGCGATCCACCGGGAGATGGGTGGCGCTGATCGCTTTGCCGGTTTCTTTGGTCAACGCCTGGGCCATTCTTTGGTGGTCAAAAGCGGGGAGGCGGACGCCTTTTTCGGCGTCCACCAGGATGAACTCGCGGGCGCCGCCCGGCAGGTCGTTGCGATACCAGAATCGCCGGTTGTCGCCCAGCCAATGCGGCGTGACCTTGTCGCGGAACACCTTGTTGCGGGTGGTTTCCGCCAGTTTATTGGCGCGCTCGTAATCGGAACGCGTTCCCTGGGCGAAGGCCCAATTTGCCGATGGCAGCGATAACAGCAGCAGCCAACCGGGCAAAAAGCCGAAGGGGATCCTGGATTTAAGCGTCATTGGTAGTGGGATTGACATACTGATGAGTGCTTGGGATAGACGACACGCGCCCCCTCACCCTGCCCTCTCCCCCCAAGGGGGGAGAGGGAGAACGTCGCCCACGGTGACCAATTTTGGGTTCTTCGCTCTTTTCGGTGGAATAACGCCGCCAGCCCGGCAGGGCGGTGGAAACTAGCCCACCCTTTTAAGGGTGGGATGCGGGTGCAGGAAGGCCCAAAGTCCCGGAGGGACGAAAGCAGATCTTCGGAGGGGCGGCGGTAGTTGGCGGCGAACGCGCGCGGATTTCTTTCGCCCCTGGCGGGGCTTGGGGACTCAGGCGGGGCTTTGTTCCCAGCGATGAATCGCTGGGCGATTACCTGCCGCCCCTGGCGGGGCTGAGCACAACGATGCCTCCCAAAACAGGCGGTCCCCTCACGAAAGAGACACTTGGCATTCCACTGCAAACAGCGAGGAACCCAATTGTGTATGACATCCTGGAGACGGGGAACCGCGCCAGCGAAAATTCCCACCGCTCGCTTGGCGCACCCGATTTCGCATTGGGCGATGAGGTTGGGCAACCGAAATAAGTTCATCCAGCCGATTTGTTGGCGGCGACTCAGGCGCCGATCTGGCGGCGGAGGGCTTCGAGGATGCGCTGGGACCATTTTTCCAGCACGGCGGGGTCCCGGCCTTCGATCAGCAGCCTCGCTTTCGGCTCGGTGCCCGAATAGCGCAGCAGCACGCGTCCGCCTTGGGGGCGCACCTCCGCCTCCGCTTGGCGCAATAAATCGGGAACCTCCGCCAGTTCCGCGAACGGTGTTTTCTCGCGCACTTTCAGGTTGGTGACGCGTTGGGGGAAACGCGTCCAACACTTGACCAGCTCGGCGAGAGGCCGGCGGCTGGTGATCATCACCTGCAACACTTGCAGCGCCGCCACCAGCCCGTCGCCGGTGGTGCTATGGTCGCGAAATATAAGGTGGCCGCTCTGCTCGCCGCCGAGGTTGAAACCGCCGCGCAGCATTTCATCAATCACGTTTTTGTCGCCCACGGCGGTGCGGATGACGCGCCCGCCGGCGGCCTGGATGGCGGCGTCCAAGCCGGCATTGCTCATGACGGTGGTCACCAGGGTTTTTTCGGCCAGGGCCTGGCGGGCCAGCAGGTCCAGCGCCGCAATGGCCATGATGTCGTCGCCATCCACCAGGCGCCCCTGGGCGTCGCATAAGAGCACGCGGTCGGCGTCGCCATCGTGAGCGATGCCGAGGTCGGCGCGGAACTCGCGCACGCGGGCGCAAAGGTTCTCGGGAAACATGGACCCGCACTCGCGGTTGATGTTAAGGCCGTCCGGCTGGTTGCCGAGAACGATGACCTCCGCCCCCAGTTCCCGCAGGACGCAGGGGGTGGATTTGTAGGCGGCGCCATGGGCGCAATCGGCGACAATGCGCAGGCCCTCGAGGGTCAAGCCCTTGGGAAACGAGGCCTTGGCAAACTCGATATAGCGGCCGAGGGCGTCGTCAATGCGCACCGCTTTGCCAATCGCGCCGGCGGTGGGGCGGATGCTGTCAATGCGTCCGCTAAAGACCAGCTCCTCGATGTCCGCCTCGATGGCGTCATCCAGCTTGTAGCCGTCGGCCCGGAAAAATTTGATGCCGTTATCGTCGTAAGGATTGTGGGAGGCGGTGATGACAATGCCGGCGTCCGCCCGCAAGCTGCGGGTGACATAAGCGACCCCCGGCGTGGGCAGCGGCCCGATGAACAGCACGTCCACGCCCATCGAGAGCACGCCGGAGGAAATGGCGTTTTCGAGCATGTAGCCGGAGAGCCGGGTGTCCTTGCCGATGACCAGGCGATGCCGGCCGCGGCCCGCCGAGGGACAGGGCAGGTTTTTGAAGACGTGCGCCGCCGCGCGCCCCAGTTTAAGCGCCGTCTCGGCGGTGACCGGTTCGATGTTGGCGATGCCTCGCACGCCGTCGGTGCCAAAGATGCGTTTGCCGTTCGAGTTTTCAGCCATGCGCGAAATCAAGGGTTGGCCGGACGCCGTTCCACCCGCGCGTCCTTGGGTTGCAGGTTGACCAGGGCAACGCCCGGGGGGAGGTGCACCTGGAGCTTTTTAATTAGGCGATCCCCCTCCAAGACGTCGGTGAGATTGACAAACACTTCGACGTCCCGCGCCGAGAGATTCTGGAGGATTCGGCGCGGCCCGCTGACGGTCACCTCCGCCGAGGCGGGCAGGACCGACCAAGTTTGTGGGTCGTCGGCCGGCTTGAGAACCACCACCGGCAGCCGGGCAAAAAGGCGCTCTTCGTGGACGATATCGGTGGGCCGCTTGATGGTCCCGCCCTGCTGGAGGTTGCGGACGGTGATCCAGATCATCGCGGCCAGCAGCAGGGAGAGCAGCTTGAGCCAGAAATTATGGGTGATGTATTCGCGCAAGGCCATGACTAATCAGCTTCCGCCTTGACCGGCGCCGGGGGCGGCTGCCGCAAGCGTTGGTTCAGCACGAACCGCAATTGGTCCAGCCAGTTGCGCGGCTTGGGATTTTTGACCAGCACCGAGGTGAGGAACAGGCGCAATTGCTCCAGCGACACCCCCCGCGTGAGCTGACCCTTGTAGGCATACGAAATCAGGCCGTTTTCCTCCGACACCACAATCACCACCCCGTCCGTTTCCTCGCTCAGCCCGATGGCCGCCCGGTGCCGGGTGCCAAGGGACTTGGGCAAATCCGACCGCTGGGTGAGCGGAAAAATGCAGGCCGCGAAGGCGATGCGGTCGCCCTTGATGATCACGCCGCCGTCGTGCATCGCGTTGTTCGGAAAAAAGATGGTTTCGAGCATCTCCGGCGTGGCCTCGCAATCCACCACCACACCGGACTCGACCGCATCGTGCAACTGAATGTCCTGTTCGAGGGCGATAAGCGCGCCGATGCGCACTTCGGCCAGGCGTTCAACCGTCTGGATGATCACTTCAATATTTTCCCGCTGCTCGTGGGAGCTGCGAAAGATGTAGCTGCTGCCCAACTCGGCCAGGATGCGGCGAAGCTCCGGCTGAAAGAGGATAAGCACGGCAATGAGCGAGCCGGCAAAAAAAGTGGCCAGCAGCCAGCGCAAAACCTGGAGATCCAGCACCACGGTGATAAAGGTGAACGCCAGCAGGAGGATCAGGAAACCGCTCACCACCGGCGCGCCCTTGGTGCCGCGGATGAGCACCAAGCCGTAATAAATTCCCACCGCCAGGATGAGAATCTCGATCACGGGCTTCCAGGCCTGTTGTAAAATTTCTAACATCGGTTTTCGCGTTCCCGCAGCGCCTCCACCATCCGGACCGCCTGCGCCGTTGCCGCGACATCGTGCGTGCGAATCATGGACGCCCCGCGCCATACCGCCCAGGAAGCGCAGGCCAGCCCGCCCGGCAGACGTTGATCGGCCTCCACCGCCAGCAGCTTGCCGATGAACGATTTCCGGGAGACTCCCACCAGCAGGGGCCTCTGCCACTTTGTAAAGACCGCGAGGCGGGCAAGCAACTGCAAATTGTGTTCGAGCGTCTTGCCGAAGCCAATTCCCACGTCCAGCACGGTCTGTTCGGCGCGCACCCCCGCCGCTCGCAGCCGCGCCAGGCGGTCCTCGAAGAAGCCGTCCACCGCCGCCACCACGTCCTCGTAAGCGGGATGTATCTGCATGGTTTTGGGAGTGCCCTGCATGTGCATGGCGACATAACCGGCGCCGGTATCCGCCGCCACCCGCCACATCGCGTCGTCTTCCCGGTTGGCGCCGATGTCATTGATGAGGCTGGCGCCGGCTTGGACGGCCGCGCGGGCCACGCCGGGTTTCATGGTGTCAATCGAAAGGGGGATGCGGACCCGCCCGGCCAGCGCCTCGATCACCGGCAGCACCCGCCGCCGCTCCTCCGCCTCCTCCACCGGGACCGCGTTCGGGCGCGTGGACTCCCCGCCGATGTCCAGGATGTCGGCGCCTTCCGCCGCCAGTTCCAAGGCATGCGCGACCGCCTTTTCCGGGTCCAAATAACGGCCGCCATCGAAGAAGGAATCGGGCGTCACATTCACAATCCCCATGATGAGCGCTGGTCGGGGGAAGCGGAATTTGAACTGGCGGGCTTGGAGTAGCATGGGGGCTGGGGATTTAACTCTGGCTGATGATTTCCCGGGCGGACTCGACCAGTTTTTGGGCGATGCCGGCCACCAGCGCGTCGGGCACGCCGATGCGCGGGTCGGCGCTCTGGCTCAGCAGGTGGCATTGGTCGTTGACGTAATCTATCGCTACGAATTCCCCGGCTTCCGTCAGCGCGAATTCCGTCGAGAAAAAGCTCATGCCGGTCAGCGCCGCGATGCGACGCACGTAACTCTCGGCCCGGTCAATGCCAACCTCGGCGCGCTCTTCGGGGGTCATCAGGCGGTAATGGTCGGTGAAACAGTTCCACCAACAGCTATGGAGGTCGCCAAACACATGGTAAACCCGGAAATACAACGGCCGGCCGTCGCGCATCCGCGGTTGGATGCGCCGTTGCAACAGGTAATGGGCGTCCGACCAGGCGGCGACGGAACGCCCCAAGTCCTGCTCGCTGGTGGCGTCCATCACCACCCCGCGCCGGCCATAGCCGCGGCTGGGTTTGATGACGAACGGGTCGCCCAGCAGCTCCCGGTGCTCCGGCAGCAGCCGGAATTCCGCGGCGCGCTCGCGCGGCACGATGATGCTTGGGGGAACCGGCACGCCGGCGGCGCAGAGGCGCGGGTGCAGCGCCGCCTTGTCGAAGGCGGCCTGGGCTGCCTGGGGCGGGTCAATGACCCGTGTATTGCGTTCCGCCGCCAACCAGACCAGCCGGTGATAGAGGTCGGTCGGATCATGGTGCTCGCTGTGCATGTTCAGCAACACCCGCGCCCACACGCGGCCTTCCCGGAAATGCCCCATGAAGGCCTCCGCCCACAGCGGTTCCACCAGAAAAAAATTCAAACCCGCCTGGGCGCAATGCCACTGCACGCGGTGAATGAAATAATCATCCGCGTCCAGCTTGTGCGTCATGACCAGGTCGTAGATGCGCGACACAGGACTGACTCTGGCGTTTGTCCGCCGCCTGTCAATGCCGCGTTGGCGGTATTAACTATTGATATTGATAAGAATTTGCTTTTGGACACCGCTTCCCATCGCCACTTGGCGCGGAGCGGTTAAGTCCCTTGGCGCGGGTGCGCTCGATCCAGGCCTTGGCGGACAGGAAGAAGCTGTTGCGTCCGGACTCATTTCTAATTCCCTCGAATTCGAGGGGTTTAAAATCCCAATTACGACAGGTAGCGAGAAGTTGTTTTGGAAACCTTGGAATCATTTCTTTTAACGGGTGAGAAAACTAAACGCATCCTTCGCCGGATTTATGGTTTCCTGGCCGGCGGGTTGGCGGTGGGACGCGCCCCGCGGCGAATGGAATACAGGGCATAGCCCACCTTGCGGACGCCTTCGATGGTTTCCCAGTAGGGGGTGTCGCAAACATCCAGCAAGCCGTTCTGCAAATTTTCACCGTCAAACCGGCCGGCGGTGGGCTGCTCGCCAAACTGGTGCCAGTGCGCGCCGATGATGTTGGGGTGGCGCAGGGCGGAAGCGATGTAGGCTTCATAGGCCCGCCCGCGCGCCGCCTGGTCGGCCACCTGGACCAGGCTGGGATGAAACATCCCCCGGTCCAGCGCGCCGAAATGGAACTCGCCAATCATCACCGGCTTGTCCACCCCTTCCGGCAGCTTGAAGTCGTCCAGCGTATGACGGTAGAGGTTGTAGCTGATGACATCGCAGTATTGGGCGCCGATTAGCACGGCGGCCCTGGTGGAGCCGGCAAAGCGGCAGCCAAGATACAGCGTGTCGGGAGCCACCGCCTTGAACTCGTCCCGGATATTTTTGAAATAGGCTTCCGTCAGGGCGGCGCTGAATTCCACGCCGTCCTCCCGAAAGCCCGGCGGCGGCTTGTGCAGCGATTGCCGCAGCGCGTCCCAATCGGCATAGCTTGCCTGCCAGGCGGCGTTCAGCGCGGCGATGGTCCCATGCTTTTGTTTGAGCCGGTTGACGAACTCGATTTTGGCGGGCTGAGTGGAGGGCGATTGCAAGGTCCACTCCGCCAGGGCCGTGTCGTGGCCCCAACTGATTTCGTTGTCCACGAAAAAGCCGAAGCACCAGGGATCGTCCAGCTCCGCTTTGCGGGCCAGCAACTGCTTCCGCAAATTGGCGCGAAACTCGGGATGAAACGGGTCCTTGAATTTCCACCAGCCGAGGTGGCTGCCTTCAAGGTCCGGCGATTTCATCTCGAAGCGGTCGCAGTAGGGCGTGCGGCCCTGCCGACAGATGCGCGCATCCGAGCTGTTCGCGATGGTGTTCATGCCCCAGCTTCGCAGGCGCTGGTGGGCGAGGCCGGCGTATTGCCCGAACCAGCCCGGCCCATATTTGCGGAAGGCGTTCGCCGAGGAAAAATCGTAGGTGCGCTTGATGCCCCGGGCCTCGTAATAGGGCCACAGCAGCACGTCGCGCGTGGTGTAAAAAAGCGCGAAGGGCGAGTCGGCCTTCGGGAGGTCGGTGAAATAGAACTCCCGGCCGTCCAGGGGCGTCACCGCGGAGGCGGGGGTGACCCGCACCGGGCCGTGCGACCAGTAGAGGCAGCCCTCGGGATCCACCATCCACCATTGGCCGTCAACCTTCTCGACGCGGAACCGGCCGGTGGCGGCCCGCTTCGGGCCGCCGGCCCAGCCGCCAAATTGATTCCAGTCGGAGGGGCCCGGGTGCGCCTCCAGATCGGTGCGCTCTTTTTCCAGCGCTTTTTTGAAATCCTCGTCCGCGTGGATTTTTCCGGGCCAATCCTGGTGCTTGAACTGGCCATAGACATCAATGAAGGGGAAGAACTGGTCCGGGGTCATCCGCATCCAGGCGGGCGTTTCGGGCGCGGGCCCCGTGCGGGCGACGATGCGCCTGATGGCCCAGCGCCAATCCAGCTTCGGCAAATTGAGATAGACCGCCACCCCGGCGACTTTGGCGGCCTCCAGGTCGGCCACTACGCCCGTCGTTGCCAGCGGGCCTCTTTTCATGCCGGACAACTTGCGATTGATCTCCCGGGCGTGCGGCAGGGCCGGCGGCAGGTTCACGGTCACGGTTTTCAGGCTTTTGGCCGGCACCTTGACGCGGTCAATGAAAACGCCGGCGGACTTGCCGGGATCGGCGTCCGGGTTGTCCAGCCGGATGGTCAGCGGGATCTCGCCGCGGCTCTCGCGGTTGGCCAACTCCAGAATGAGCTGGTTGCATTGCGACAAATCCCAGGCGCCCTTGATGAGCACGCCGGGGTAACCGGCGTCCCCTTTGGTTTCAACTTCCAGCGCGCCGTCGCGCCATTCAAATTTCCCGCCCGACTGCGAAACCACGGCGGCGCGGGGCAGCGCGGCGGCATCGAACAGCACCACCTCGCCGGCGGTGGCCGCGGCGGCGGACACGATCAGAAACGTCAGGCACGGGCAGGTTCTCATAGCGTTAAGCATTAAGCGCCAGGATTTCAGGCGCCCATGCTAAGAGGGAGCTCTGTGTTTGTCCAACCCTTGTTTCGGCGAAGCAGGGATACCGGCGGGACCAGGGGCCGCCTCAGGGGCATCGGGGTGGTCAGAGCCATAAACCTTGCGGAGAGACGCTTCGATTTCCAGGTCGCGCAAGGTGGTGTCGGGCGGCGCATCGGCGGGATCCAAGGGCAGGCCGCTGGCGCGACGGCCCTGGACCGAGCAGAGATCAAGCAGGCGGACGAGGGTGTCGAGGCGGACTCGCCGCGGGTGGCGGCGGAAGCTGCGAGCCGCCTCAAAGGCAGCCGGCAACATTTCCTCGTGAAGACTGACAGGAATTTGCTTTTGGACACCGCTTCCATTCGCCACTCGGCGCGGAGCGGTTATTCGAGGCAAAGCCGATCAGTCAAATCACGGCGACTGAAGCCTACGCTCAAATCAACTCTGTTCGCAAATCCTACGAAGCGGTTGGCGCGGTGGAGATGCCGCACTGGGTGAAGTCGGCGGCATTGAACCCTGCGGCTCCGCTTGACATGAGAAACACCGGGCGGAGCGGCGTGTATGCGGTGAAGATGCCGGACGGCCGTGTGTCCCTAATCAGCGACGGGACGTACATCAATACGCGCGGAATGCACGCCGGCAATCTTGATAACGCGGCGGTGTCTCCGCAGGTGAAGCAGATTCGCTTGATAGACATGGTTCATGGCTGGGTGTCAGCGCTGAACGCGATGCCGTTGGAGGCGCGGGGTTGGTTCGATAGCCTGCCGGTGGCGAGCCGGGAGGACATGAGGTTCACCAAGACTGGCCCGGTCAGGAAGGCTATTGACGCGAGTGGTAAGGTTAGTTATGCAACAGACACCGAAACAGTCAGCCAGCGGCAAGTGGCCAGAAAAAATGGACTGGAACCAGTTCCCCTGGATCAGCGAATCGCACAAGCAAGCCGAGATGTCGTTAATGGCGGACTTGTCGAAGCAACCCTTGAGGTCTGCGGAAGAAGCCTACGCGCAATACGACAGGCTGGTCGGAAAGGGCAAGACCCGAAAACGATAAGGGCGATCAACGACGCCGAGGCGAAGGCGCTAAGGCAATGGGCCGAGCAAAACGGGCTCATGATCCCAGAGTCCGAGTTCAACCGGAATTGGGAGATGGGCGGGAAGCGCGGTGAAAGCGAGCATCATGTTTACTATGATGAAAATCGCGGCGTATGGGTCAAAAGAAACACGCTTAATTTCCATGACGGGTCCATAAGCGCCTACCTTGAGCGCATTGCCGCCCAGGCATATTTCTTTCCGACACTTGCCCCGAAGCTGATCGGGTTCACCACCTATCAGGGAGACCTGATGCCGGTGATTGAGCAGAAGGATGCGGCTGGAACAAAGCCGACCGAGTAACAGATTCGCGATGGCCTTCTGAAGCGCGGATTCGTTGAGGTGTTCGAGGAGGGCGTTAAAATGAAACGCCTGCTTGACGCCAAGATGCCGGATTTGGTTCGGAGAATGATTGAAAGAGGTTTGATTAAGCCGCCTCCGGGATACGCGCCATCGCAGGAGAAATACACCCCGAAACGAGTTGGCTTCTACCAGCCAGACACAGGAACATGGCTGGAGGATGTACATGAGGAGAATGCGGTAATCACTCAATCAGGAGAGCTGGCGGTGTTCGATCCGGTGATGTATTTCGTCGGTGAGATGAACGCCAGGCCTGATGGCGGAAGGCAAATTCTATTCACAAAACCCAACACCAAGCAGGCCGCTCTGTCGGATGCGGACGCGAAGGCGCAGATGACGGCTGCGGGGATCCTCATGCGTGACAGCAAGAGCCTGGCGGTTGGTCCGGTGATGCGCGAGCTGTATCGCCGGTTTGGGGCGAAGCAGCATCGGGCGGCGGATTTCAGGTGGATGTATAAGACAGCCGCAAAGGCTGTGGCGGCAAAATACAATTTGACGGACATCCGAAGCGACGAGGAGATTAACCACGAATATGAAAAAGCAACCAAGGAATACATCGCCGGACTTGCCGGAGCCGAAGCCGCTCAGCCAAGTGGACTTCCTGAAGCCGGCGGGGCCGGACAACCCGATAACCTTCGAGGCGGACCGCCCGTGGTTGGAGCAGATCGAGGAGGCGGCGATGGACGGCAATCAGTCAGCGAAACAACTGCTGGCCCAACTCTACGCGGACAAGGGGACGTGGGAACTGGAAGGATTGGGGAGCCTGGTGCGGGATCCGTCCCAGCCGCTGGCGCCGGAGGTCGCAGTTCCACTGAACCCGCAGGCAGCCCTGCCGGACCTGAGAGCAAAGGAGAAGCTGCTGGCCAAGAAACTCGCCCGGGAGCGAAATACGGATGCTGAATACAGGGCCAGTAAAGCCAGGATGGAGGAATGGAAAAGGAAAGCAAAAGCAGATAAAAAGGCCGTTAAAATGCAGGCCGATACCCTCGATGTTGACGTTGGGGTGCTATCTGGGAAAAAAGGCGAGGAACCGGCCCCCGCCCAGACAACGGCCCCGGACCAGACCGCGGCCCAAACAATCCCTGAATTCACCGGAGAGCAGGCGGAAGACACACTGGACCGCCTGACTAAAATCGCAGGAGAGATTGATTTGGGCCCAGATCCATCGGCCGCGCCCCAGACCCAGGAAACCGAGCCCGCACCGGCACCGGAGCCGACGGAGATGGATCCTTTCCTGGCCCAGATATTGAATTCAAAAAAACCAACGCGCGCGTAAAGGCGAAAAGAAGGTCAACAGCAAGCTGAAGGAGATTTTTGAAGGAAAAGACGAAGAGGTAAACGAAGCGCTAAGGAGCCTGCTCGGAGGAGGGACTGGCGGGGTTAGCACATTCGGGCCGGTCCAAATGGCCGCCGACAAGCTTGGCGTTTGAAGGCTTCATCGTATCGTTTGGCTTGCCGTGCCGGCGGCGCCGCCGGGGTGTCGTTGCTGACGGTGGTTGGGTTTTCGTTCGTTTTTTTGTTCATATGCCCATTGCTTTTAGCGCACCGCCCCTAACAAGGTGTCCATCAAACCGGGGCAACCCCAGTTCGCTTCGAAATTTCTTGCTCTCCCACTATCATCAGAGTCAAAAGGCCCAGGCCGAGCTCACCGAGGGGTGGCCCAGCCTGAATTTTGCCCCGCGCCCTATCTCCCGCCGCGAGCCACTTGCAACTTGAAAAATGGCGCCTGGCGCCTATGCTCGCCCGCGTGATACATCCGACGGCAATTATCCATCCGCAGGCGGAACTGGACGAGACGGTGGAAGTGGGGCCGTATTGCGTCATCGAGGCCGGGGTTCGGATTGGGCCGGGCTGCGTGCTGGGGCCCCATGTGGTGCTGACGGGCCGCACCTCCATTGGCGCGCGCAACCGGTTTCATGCCGGGTGCGTGATTGGCGACGCGCCGCAGGACCTGAAATACCGGGGCGAACCCACCGGCTTGCGCATCGGTGACGGCAACGTGTTCCGGGAAAATGTGACCATCCACCGCTCGAACAAGCCCGCGGAGGAGACGGTGGTGGGGGCGAACAATTTTTTTATGGCCGGTTCGCACGTCGGTCACAACTGCGTGATTGGCAACCAGGTGATCGTGGCCAACGGCGCCTTGCTGGCCGGGCATGTGGAGGTGGCCGACCGGGTGTTCATTTCCGGCAACTGCCTGGTTCACCAGTTTGCGCGGATTGGCACGCTGGCGCTGATGCAGGGGGGCAGCGCGATTAGCAAGGACCTGCCTCCCTACGCCATTGCGCGCGGCGACAACGGCATCTGCGGTTTGAACGTCATCGGCTTGCGCCGGGCCGGTTTTGACAGCGCGCAGCGCCTCGAGTTAAAGCGGCTTTACCGTGCCCTCTTTCGGTCCGGACAAAACCTCCGCGCCGCCCTTGCTCACGCCCGCCGGCAGTTCACCAGCCCGGCGACCCTGGTCCTGCTCGATTTTGTCGCGACCAGCCGGCGCGGCGTCTGCGCCGACACCGGGCGGGGCGCGCCAGACGTCCGCGCGGAGGAACCAGACGATGAATCAAAAACAAGGGCCTAACGTCCAACAAGAAGCGGAGCTATGAAAAAACTGGCCTTCTCATCAGGGGTGGCCGCGGCGGTCATTGCCGCCACGGCCAGCGCCGGTGATTATTCCTTGAAAGAAGCGGTGGTGGCCGGTGGGGGCGGCGTCAGCAGCGGCGGCCAATACTCAGTGGCCGGCGCCGTGGGTCAGCCGGCGGTCACGGTCCTGGCCGGCGGCGCCTTCACAATTGAGAGCGGCTTTTGGGCCATGATTGCCGTTGTGCCTACCACCGGCGCGCCCGCCATCAGCATCCGGCGGCAAGGCGGGACGGTGGTGCTCTCCTGGCCTTCCGCCGCCAGCGGTTTTACGCTGGAACAAAGTCCAACGGCGTCGCCCGCAGCCTGGACGCCCGCTCCGGCCGCCGTTGCCGATGACGGCTCATTCAAATCCGCCACCGTTCAACTCGCGCCGGGAATGAACTATTTCCGGCTGCGCAAACCGTAGCCGGCCCGCCACGGCCCGCCGCCAAGGCCTGGCGCGGACGCGGTTGTTCATTTTATCGAACCTTATGGATTTAATAAACAGGTATCGTCCGGCCCTCGAAAGCGCGGCGCTGTTTTTGGTTCTGCTTTTTGCGGTTGGCTTTGCCGCGCGCGCGCTTTTGCGGCGGCTGGCCAGGGCGATGGATGCTTCGGCCCCGTTAAGCGACCGCCCCGCCCGCGACCAACGTCCGCCGGTTTCGCTGGCGCTGGCCGATCTGGCGGCCTGGTTTTTTGCTTTTATCGTCGCATCGGAATGCGGCGGTTTGCGCTGGCTGGCGGCCGTTACGGGAATGTTGCTGGGCTGGCTGCCCACCGCCGGCGCCATCCTGGCCGCGGCGCTGCTGGTCGCCTACGCTTTCAGCGAGGAGGCGCGGGAAATCCTGCTTTCGCTGATTGGCGGGTTTTACTTGCGGCGGTTTTGGAAAAAGAGCCGCGAGGAGACCGAACTCGATCTGGGCGACGGTCGGCGCGGTCGGCTGCGGGCGGTGGAACTGCTGCACTCGGAGTTCAACTTGCCGGATGGACAAATCGGGCGTTTTTCCAACGCTCATGTCATGCGCCAGGGCTTTGGTCTGCAAGCCGAGCCGATGCGCTCCGCTTATCGGGGGCCGGTCGAAAGAAGCGCCGTGGCCGAACCGGCCCCGCCCATCAAGGTGACGATCAAAGAAAAAACCGGGTAGCGAAGGCCTTTGAATCGCGCCCTTTAGCAAAGGCGCGCCAGCACCGCGCCCAATCGCTTGATCCCCTCCCGCATCGCCGCTTGGCTGGCGTGGCCGAAACTAAGCCGCATCTCGTGATCCGGACGGGGCCGCGCGGGGTCCTCCGCGTAACAAAATATCCCGGGCACGTAGAGCACCTCCCGCGCCAGCGCCTGGCGAAATACTTTTGAGCGGGGGCCGGTTCGGCGGCAGCGCGGCAAACGCGCCCAAATATAAAGTCCGCCCCCGGGCTTTTGCCATTCCACCCCAGGCGGGAAATGCCGGCGCAGGGCGGCGGCCAGGAAGCCGGCTTTGGCGGCGTAGCGAGCTTGAAGGACTTGTTGATGCGCCGCGTAAGCGCCGGAGTCCAAAGCCCGGGCCAGCAGCTTTTGCAGCAGGTGCGAGGTGCCAAAATCGTGGTTGCCCTTGAGGCGCGCGGCCGGGGTGAAAAGTTCCGGCGGCAGCAATCCGTAGCCCACCCGCACGCCGGTGGCGAACGGTTTGCTATAGGTGCCCGCATAAATCACCCGGCGGGCCAGCCGGCCCGTCGCCAGGGCGGAGGGCACGGCCTCGCCGGCAAAACGCAGGTCGCGATAAGCGGCGTCCTCCAACAAGTAGATCGGATGGCCGGCGTGGCGCTCATAATGACGGAGCAGCTCCAGCGCGGCCCGCTTGCGGGCCAGCGAAGTGGTGATCCCGGTGGGATTCTGGAAATAACTGACCAGGTAAAGCATTTTCAATCGCCGCAATTCGCCCGAGCGGCGCAAGGTTTCCAGCACCTGTTCCAAATGCCCCACCTCGAGCCCGTCCGGTGTCAGGCGTATGCCGCGGCAGCGCAAGCCGTGACTTTGGGCGATGCCCAAATAAACGAAGTAAGTGGGGTCTTCCACCAGCACGATGTCGCCCGGGTCGCACAGCGCCTCCGTTAGCAAATAGAGAAACTGCTGCGAGCCATGCGTGAGCAGCATCCGTTCGGCATCGTAAATGTCGGTGTTCGCCCCGGCGGACTCATCGGCTTGCCGCAGGCGCCGGGCGGTCAATTGGCGCAATTCCTCATCCCCGGCCGTGCTGCCGTATTGCAAGGCGGCGCGTCCGCCGGCCCGCGCCCCCAGAATTTCCGCCAGCAATCGCCGGGTTTCCCGCACCGGCAGCGTTTGGGGGTCGGTGAAGCCCGCCGCCAGTGAAATCAGGCGGGGATGGTCCAGGACCGCCTTCATCAGCCAGGCGATGGGCGGCTCCGCAGTCCGCTGTCCGAGTTCGGAAAGGGCGGTGTTTTTCATGTTCAACAACGAGGCCCAGCCTAAGCGGACGGGCGCCAATGATCAATCCGCGAACCATAACCACGCTTGGAAAAGGCCGCCTTGCGGCCTAGAGTATGTCCATGAAGAATCCAAAGGCAAAAGTGAAAGTGCGAGAGGCGACCCGCGCGGACATTCCGGCGCTGGTGGCCTTGAATCAGGCGGCAATCCGCTGGCGGTTTGCCGCTGCCGGCCTTCGTCACTCGCCGCCGGACATGGCTGGCTTGCGCACCAGTAACAGCGCGTTGCCGAAAGGACGCAGGAACCGCCCGCAGGGGCGGTTGACCACCTGGCCGTTGATCCAGGTGGTGCTCGAAGCGCCGCCGTCCAAATTCAGCGCATAATCACAGCCGAGCTTGACAAAGTAATTGGCCAGTTCCGGCAGCGACATCCCCATGGAGTGGCGCACTTGGCGACCGTCCACTTGGACAAAGTAAAAAAAATCTTTACCCCAGCCGATGGCGCTGCGGGGATGGCGCGGCTGCAGGCCGTCAAACGGGCGGGCTTTGCCCTCGCGCACAAGGCTGGGTCCGCCGCCCATGGCGAGAGTGGCGCCCGTGAGGTCCGGCGTGGTGGCCAGGGAGAGCTTCAGGATGTCACCCGGGGCGGCCGGGTGGTCGGTCCTGGGGGCGCGCGGCCCCAGCGCGAGGACCAAGGTGTCGGCGGTCAGGGGGCTGTCGCCGTTGACGTTGACTTGGCGCACCTTGGCTTTCAACTCCTGTCCAATGCGCAGCGGCAGCCAGGGGCCCTCGCTGTGCCGGGTCAGGATCAATTCGAGCCCCTTCGCCCGGGTCGAGGCGCCGCACGCCTCGGTGTAGAGCACCGCGCCGGTGGGCGCCAATGCTTGGTTCAACCCGATTGGCGTCGTCTGTCCGTCCGGCCAGGACACCTGAAATTTCGAAATCGCGTTGGTCAAATGGGGGTTGCCTTGCGCGTCCAGGTAAAAAAAAGCGCGGTCCTCACCCGGCGGGGTAATCAGCTCGCCGCGCCGGATGCATAGGCCCAGCGGCGCTCCGACCAGCGGGCCTTTCCCCTCGAAATAGTCGCCGTTGATCCCCGCCAGCGGCTGGCCGATTTCCGGCGGAATGAATTTGGCCTGCTCCAGCAGCGTCGCCATGCCAATGCGGGAATTCCCGCCCAAGGTCAGTTGCAGCGCCAAATCCTGGCGGGAGCGGTCAATTTTAACAACATAGACCGCCCGCGGAATGGCGGGGTCCTGATCACAATAATAGGCGAAGCCGGCACCATTGGTTTCGCCCCCGGCCGCCAGCGCCTCGGGGGCGGTCGCCGAAAAAAACAGGGCGGCCAGCACCCCGAAAACCAAGCCGCCAATAGGTTTCCCAAGGGAAATTACTTTTTGTTTGCCGCCCAACGCCAACATGGATCGAGTATAGCCGGTCCTTTTTTTCGTGACTATGGGAAAACGCCATGGAGGTTTGCCGCAAAACAGCGCCGCCGCCAGTTGACTGCCGTGCGCAAAACTGGTTCTTCGATGTTTTCGGTGGAATTGCCGGCAGCGAATTACGGTGTATAACGTCAGGCTTGGGGTTTTCGATAGCGCGGTTTCCCCTCACCCCCTGCCTGCGCCGCGGGCGCGGCAGGCAGGCGTCCCTCTCCCTGGGGGAGAGGGAGACCCGTTCGCCTGTGCTCGAAGTGGTCAAGAGCTGCGTTTTCACAAGGCGCCGCCAGCGATGTTTCCCTCCCCATGAACCCCCTCGTTGTAGGAGCCGACGTAAGGAGGCTCAAACTGGTCCCCGGGCGCGGTCGCCATGCTATCAGAGCCTCCTTACGTCGGCTCCTACCCGGTTCAGGGGCGGCAAGGCGCGAAACCAGTTTTCGGGGAAGTCTCTCCCTGGGGGAGAGGGATTAAGGGTGAGGGGAAAAGCCGCCTACTGGGCGGCTTCGCATTCGGCGACTTTTTCGTGGTAAAAATCGTCGGTGAGCAGGCCCTCCTCGAAGAGGAGCTTGAGCTGCCGCAGGCGGCTGGCCACTTGCGATTTGGTAAACTTCGGCTTGGGCGGAGCGGCGTTCGTGCCCGAGGCATTGGTGGCGGCGGCCAGCGCGGCGGCGGCCAGCGAATTGCTGGCGACGGTGGTTTTGGCGGAAACCAGCAGATTGGTTTCGGCGGGCGGGCGGGGCTTGGCAATGCGTTTTGGCGGCGGTTGATACCCTGGATCATAAACCAAGGCGAGCAAGTCTCGCGCCGGCAGCAGGTGCCGCCAAAGGAAGGCCTGCATCCGGTCTTCCGCCGGCACGGCTTCGCGCACGATTTCTTTCTCGCCGATCTTCGCGCTGCCCACGATGGTCAGTTTAACCGGTTCCGGCGTGGAGCGCAGGTCGGATTTGACCGTAAGGCGGGTGATAATCTGGTTGGCCGCTAGCGTCACCGGCGCGGCGGAGAAGCCGGGCGGCGGATCCTTCAATTCAATTTTGATGGGTCCGGTGTAGCCGTCTTTCCGGATGGCATGAATGCCCACCGTCGCGGTTGAGTTGCTGCGGAGGCTCAAGCTGGACGGCACGGCGCGCAAAGCGAAATCGTGCTGGGGCGCGCTGATGCGCAGGCGGTAAGCGTGCTCCGGCCCGCCCTGGCGCGCGGTGTCGCCGATATGCGCGAAGTAATATCCGTCGGCGGGAAGTTTCACCATGAAGTAGGAGTCGGCATGGTGGGTGTTGGCGCCCGCGCCGAGGTCCTCGCAGTCGTCGTTAAAAGCCAGCACCTTGCCGGCGGCATCGGTGAGCTTGATCACCGAATCGAGCGGCGAGTCGAGCCGACGCGCCTGCACTTCGACTACGACCCAAGTGTTGGATTTGCCTTTGAACTGAAAAACGTCCCAATCGGCGGGCTTGTCAATCCGCCCGTTGACAATCACCGGCAGGGTGACTTGCTGCGGCGCCGACAGGACGTTGTTGGGTTCTTTGTCCAAAATTTCCGGCAGGTTGTCCACGGCGAAAGGCATCGGATTCGAATGCTGGCCTTTGCGAACGGCGGTGATTTGATAAATGCCCGGCGCCGCCTGCTTGGACGGTGGCTTCAAATGCGCGTCGTGCAGATTCCAGCCGCGCATCTGGGGCGACATGGCCGAGCCCGCCTGTCCGCCCATCGGAAAGAGGCTGGTGATGAAGGGCAGCTCGCCAATGCTGATGCGGTAAATGAAATCCTCGCGTCCGCGGTGAATGCTGTCGAAAATGGCCAGCACATATTCGCCGTCTTTGGGCACTTCATAGGCGATCACCGGATCGGGCTTGAACTTGAAGTCGTCATTGTAAATCAACTCCTTGCCTTTGTCGTCGTAAAGCGCCAGCACGGGCTGGAACCAGCCCGGCACCGCGTCGGCGACGTAGGGAATCAACTGGCGCGCCAGCGTGCTGACGACCAATCGCTGGCCTTTGCGGGCGGCAAAACGATAACGGTTGATTTCCCCGGAAGCGACCTGGCCGTTCATGGTGCATGGCAGGCTGATGCGCACCTCGACTTCGTTGGTGGGCCGCTTGCGCAACGCCTGCTCCTCCTTGCCCAGCACCTGGAGGCTGGCGGTGGTCATCGGCTTGCGGGTGGTTTCCGGCAATTGCCCCACGTGGAAGGCCAGCGGATTCGACACCCCGCGCGGGGTGATCACCCGCAGTTCCCGTTCGCCGGGTTCGGCGTTGGGAGCGATTTTCACTTCGAGAAACACCAGGCTGGAAATGGAGGCGCAGGCGGGGGTTTGCACATACTCGCGCCGGCGCGTGTCAATTTTCGCCAGCAGGTTGGTGAGGCTGGGATTGATCCCGCCCGTTTTGCCGCCGCCCGCGCCCGAGGACATCATCATCATCGAATCATCGGACATCATCATCATGGCGGGCGCTTTCGCCGAGGCAACCGCCGACGTGGCTTTGCGCAATTCCGCCGCCTGCTCGTTTAACAACTGCATCTCCTGCGGCCCCAGCCGCGGCCAATACTCGATCACCCGGGCGGTCACGCCGGCGCCGGAAACCACCGCCTCGCTGACATCCGTCAGAGTTTGGCCGCCCAGGCGAACCGCAAAGGTGGTGCCTTGCTGTCCGCCCGCCGGATAGGCGTAACCAATATAGGGGCGCTGGGCCAGCGCCGACGGTGCGGCTGGCAGCCAGGCCGCCAGGGAAACCAGGGCCAACCGGATTATTCTAGTCATTTGCCGCAACGGGTTGGGTCATCACATGATTTCTTTCAGCAAGCCGCCGGACTTGACTTTCTCGTTGGCCGAGGGCAGCACGTAGGCCTCGGCGCCCATGGGATGCGGCAGTTTGGCGGTGGCATCAATCCCCGCCAGCGCGTAGATGCTGCCCAGGAGGTCCACCGGATACACCGGACGGTCTTTGACCTCCTCAGCCCGTTTATCCGAAGAGCCAACGATTTGTCCGCCCTTGAAACCGCCGCCGGCCACCAGCGCGGTGAAAACGTTGCCGTAATGGTTGCGGCCGCCATTCCACGGCGGCTGCCAGTCCACTTTGGGACCGCGGCCGAATTCGCCACAGCACCAGACAATGGTGCTTTCCAACAGGCCGCGCTCATGCAAATCGAGCAGCAGCGCCGCCAGGCCCTGGTCCAGTTGCGGGCATTGCCGGCGCATGGTGGCGAAGTGGTTGCTGTGCGTATCCCAGCCACCGGGGTAATTGATAACGATGTAGGGCACACCCGCCTCGACCATCCGGCGCGCCGCCAGACAATCCTGGCCGAAGGTGTGCCGGCCATAGCGGTCGCGCAGTTCCGGTTTTTCCTTGGACAGATCAAAGACCTCCCGGCCCTGGCCAAGGATCAGGTCGTAGGCCTGTTTCTTGGCCTCCTCGGAAGCGGTCAGCACCGGATTGGCGGCCATGGCGTTGCCCATGGTGTTGACCTTGGTCAACAGCGCGCGACGCGCCTTCTGCCGGTCATCAGAGATACCCCGCGACACCACGCCTTCCACCTCGAAACGGCTGGCGTTGGGATCGCCGCCGGTGGCAAACGGTTTGAACCGCGGCCCCAGGAAACCTTCTTCGGAAAACCGGCCTTGCGGACGGGTGAGCACCACGTAGGGCGGAATAATCCCTTTGTAAGTCTGACTTTTGAACAGGGCAAACACCGCGCCGACGCTGGGATACGCCAGCCGCTCGCCGGGGGCGTGCGCCGTCTGCATCAGATAGGCGGCGGTTTCATGGCCGTTGTTCCGGTGCGTCATGCTGCGGATGAGCGCGTATTTATCGGCTTGCTTGGCCAAATTGGGGAAAAGTTCCCCAAGTTGAATCCCGTCCACGTTGGTGGGGATGGCCGTTCGGAATTCGCCCAGGTAATCGTAGCCGGAATCGGGCTTGGGATCCCATGTGTCATTGTGTGACATGCCGCCCCATAGGAAAATTTGGATGACCGAGCGCGCCTTGGCCTTGCTGGGGGCGGCGGGGGCGGCGGCTGTGGCCACCGGCGGGGGCGGCACACTGGCGGCTTGCACCAGATTATCCGCCAACAGCAAGCCGCCGGTGCTGAACAAGCTGACCCGGAGGGCTTCGCGCCGGGACATCGGCAAGCTGACATTCATGCCCATCCCACTGACACCGGTCAGAAAGGAATTCCAATTTTGATTCAGGCTCATTTTTCTGCCTTTCTCTTTTTGGCGCTAATAATCAATGACGATACAGAAACTCCGAGCTATTAATCAAGGCCCAAGATAGGTCCACCCAGTCCTCTCTTTTCTTGGTCTGCCCGCCATACGCCTCGGCGTTTTTCAGCTCCTCCGGGGTCGGGAAGCGGGAGAGGATGGTCAGATAAAGCTCTTCGACGGTTTCCGCCGGTTTGCGTTTGGCGTCAATTACGGCCCGCAAAGCTGGTCCGCTTTCCAGTTTGCGCTGAATGTGAGTGGAATTGAGCAAATGCAGCCACTGGGCCGGGACGGGCCGGGTGGCGCGCTCGTTTTCCATGCCCGTGGCGCGGGCGGATCGCCCAAACAACGCCAGGAACGGACTGGTGATGCTGCCGTCGGCAATCCCAATGGCCGGCACGTTTTCCGGGATGTACGTGAACGGCTCGGGAATGGGGCTGGTGTAAAGGTCGGTGGTGCCTGTCACCTTGTTGATGGCGTCAATCAACACCTCGGCGTCCAGCCGGCGCAGCGGGTAGTAGGCAAACTGCGCCGCCGCCTGCGGCGGGGCCGTGGGGGGCGCCATCGAGGTTAGCTGGTAGGTTTTGGAGTTGAGGATCAAACGGTAGAGATGCTTCATGTCATAGCGGCTTTTGACCAATTCCATGCCCAGGTAATCCAGCAGCGCGGGATTCGACGGCGGGTTGTTGGGCCGGATGTCGTCCGGCTCATGCACGATGCCCCGCCCCAGCAGCCAACCCCAAAGACGGTTGGCGGCGGCGCGTCGGAACCACGGATTCTGGGGCGAGATCAGCCAGTCGGCAAACACCTCGCGCGGATCCCGTTCCATGGACATCGCGGCTTTGGTCCCGTCAGGAAAGGCATAATCCGCGTGGGTGACGTTGGTGGCTTTGGGGATGGCGGGTTGAGCGGGATAATTGGTGGGCTGGCCGAGCAGCGTGATCGCCGCGCGGCCAGGCACGGTATTGCCGGGCACTTGGCTGGCCCCGAGCGGATCCCAGAAAACGTGTTCTTCCTTCCATTCGCTGGTCGGTTTGTAGCCGACTTGCGAGAAGAAAGCGGCCATGCCCGCCAGCCGGTTGCTGGGCCAGGTGTCCGTGCGGCTTCCCATAAAGGTCAAAGCCACCGCGCTGGCGATGCCTTCCGGGGTGCGGTTCTGGATGGCGCGATAAAAATTGACCGGGCCGACTCGGAAATTGCTGCCGCTGGCGGTAAGCATTTCGCGGGCGAATTGATCGTAAGGCTTGTTGGCGGCGATGGAGGCCTTCACCCAGCGATGGTAGGCCTGGGCGGCGTTGGGCCAGAGGTTGACGGGGAATTCCGCCTTTATCTTTAGAATGTCACTCCACTTCATCGCCCAATAAACCGCGAATTCTTCGCGTTCAAGCAGGCGGTCAATCAGCAATCGGCGCTTGTTCTGAGTATCGGGATCCCTGATAAAATCCCGGGCCTCCTTGGCGGTGGGCAGGGTGCCAATAACGTCGAGGTAAGCCCGCCGGACAAACACGGCGTCCGAACAAAGCACCGGTTTGATCCCGAGTTTGGCCAACTCCGCGAATACCAGCCGGTCAATTTGACCGTCCGCCACCGGCGCCACCGGGCTCTCGAAAATACTGCTGGGCGATACCGGCGCCGCCGGCGCTGCCGCCGGCTTGTTGGTCGTGGACGAAGCCGGGGGTTTCCCCGGGGCTGGCGGGAGGGCGGGTTTGGCGATGTTTGTGGCCGGCGGCTTGGTTGAGGGCGCGGGAACGGCTGATTTTGCCGCCGGCGGGACTGGCGCCGCCGCCGCGACCTGAACAGCCATAAAAACCACCATTGCTGCCGTGATAAACCGCATCGCCTTATTTCGTTTCGCCCTTTTCACCAAGCTTTTGTATTAACGTATAATCCCCAGGGTTGCCCCGTCAAGCGATCCAGACGGCTTCCGCCGTTTTTGTTTGAGTTGAAGTTTGGTTTATGGTATGCTGTCCGACATGAAAGCGGCTGCAATACAAACAACAGGCAAATCCAACATTGACCGTTATTCTGCCAGCGCCACCCCCGGCAAACATCATCAAGCAAAGGTTTCCTTGCGGCTTAATCGGCGCCCCTTCCTTTCGGCTTTAGCCGCCGCATGGCTGGTGGCTTTGACGGGCGCAATGGCTCAAACCACCAACAACCAATGGATCGCCGTCAGCGGCAATTGGAACGACCCTTTCGCGTGGAGTGAACTGCGTGTGCCCGGGCCAAACGACTTGGCCATCATTGGTTCGGGCACGGTCAACGTGCCCGTCAATATTGGCGTAGCCCGCCTCTATCTCGCGGGTGGAACGATACAAGGGCCGGGGCAATTGCTGGTCACCGGGCACTTGGATTGGACCGGCGGCGCCTTTGGCGTGGGCGCTGGCGGCACGGTGCTCAGTGGCACCGCCAGCCTCAGCGGTTCGGCGGTTAAATCCATCAACGGCCGCGCCATCACCAATCTGGGCACCGCCACTTGGACCGGCGGCGATCTGAATATCAATAGTGCCGGCAGCACCAACGGCCTGTTTGTCAACGCTGCCGGGGCCACTTTTAATATCCAAAGCGACAATTACCTTAGCACCAGTGGGGGAGAATTTTTGAATCTTGGAACCGCCGTTAAAAGTTCCATTGGCACCACTCATACCTACGCCTTCAGCAGCCTGGGTACGGTAAGGGTGGAAGGCGGCACGTTGCGCGGCAACCGCAATGCGGTATGGAGCGGCTCACTGGTGCTGGCCAACAACGCGGCGATGCGGATTGAAACCGGCCAGAATAATCAAGGGCACACTTGGGACGGCTTGGCGGTGACGGGGACGGGCCGCGTGCAAGTGGCGAGCGGTTATTTGGCTCCCGGCGGCTTGGGGGTGACCTTGGGCCCCGAGGTGACTCTGGAACAAAGCGGCGGGTATATCAAGGGTGCCAGCCCGCTGGTGGCCAACGGGCCTTTTAACTGGACGGGCGGCACCATTGGGCCCAGCCCAGTGCCGTATCTTTTCAATGGCGGCATGACCTTGGGCAGTTCCGCCACGAAAATTCTGGACACGGCCACCATCACCAATAACGGCACGGCCACCTGGACTGGGGGCGACCTGGGCATCAACGGCGTGTCGGGCACCAACGGCCTGTTTGTCAACGCCGCTGGGGCGACCTTCAACATCCAAAGCGACACGTCTCAAAGCGACAGTTGGGGCGAGTTTCGCAATTACGGCACCGTGGTGAAGAGGTCCAGCGGCACAACAATCGTCAATGCGTTCAACAGCACTGGAACGATTCGGGTGGAAGGGGGTATTTTGCTGGGCAGCCGTTGGGCGACCTGGAGTGGGTCGTTGCAATTGTCCAACAACGCCATCATGCGCATCCATACTGGGGGAAGCAGCCAGGGGCATACCTGGGACGGCGTCACCGTTGTGGGAACCGGACGGGTCCAGGTGGTGGACGGATACTTGGCGCCAGAAGGAGCGGGCGTCACTTTGGGCGCCCAGGTCACGTTGGAGCAAAGCGGCGGCCTTATTCGCGGCGTCAGTCCTTTGACGGCCGAAGGGCCATTTAACTGGACGGCAGGCACCCTGGGGCCCAGTTCGAGCCCCTATGTTTTCAACGGCGGCATGACCCTTGGGAGCCCGGGCACGAAAATCATCAACACCATGGCGATTACCAACCGAGGTGTCGCGACCTGGACCGGTGGCGACCTGGTCATCAACGGCGTGTCGGGCACCAACGGCCTGTTTGTCAACGCCGCCGGCGCAACGTTCAATATCCAAGGCGGGAGCACTCAAAATGATTACTATGGGGAATTTCGCAATCAGGGCACGGTGGTCAAGAGCCTCGCCGGCATCACGTTTATCAACGCTTTCAACAGCACCGGCACGGTGCGCGTGGAGGGGGGCACTCTGCAAGGCAGCCGTTGGACCACCTGGAGCGGCAGCCTGGAATTGGCCAACAACGCCGCTTACCGTTTCCAAGGCGTTGACGGCAATACCACCCAAACCTTTGATTCGCTGGCCATCGGCGGCCAAGGCGCGCTGCAAGTGGCCGCCGGCATTTTGTTATTTAAGGGAAGCGACCACGCGTTGGGCTCCACGGTTTCCTTGGAATTGTTCGGCGGACGGATCAAAGGGGCGGCTTCGATAACCGTCAACGGTCCCTTCAACTGGAGCGGGGGTCTGCTCGGGGAAGGAGTCGCCCCCATCATCTTGAACGGCACTTCGACGCTGAGCGGGGTCGGCACTAAATTTATCGAGAAACTCAACGTGACCAACAACGGGGTGGTCAACTGGACCGCCGGGGAATTCCGCATGCAGGGGGTGGATACCAATATGGGCCGGTTCATCAATCAGACCGGGGGCGTGGTGAATATCCTGGGCAATGTCTCCCAAACCGATTTCTGGGGTGAATTTCGCAACCTGGGGACCGTCGTCAAAAATTCCAGCGGCCAGGCGACGGTTAATTACTTTTACAACCAGGGCACTCTGAAAGTGGAACAAGGAGAATTGCGGGGCGCGGGCGGCGGCACCTGGGGTGGCAACATTATTATAGACACCAACGCGCTGCTGCGGGTGGATAACGGCTCGGCCACCTACACGTTGGATGGCTTGAGCGTTTCCGGCCCAGGCGTTTTCTCCCTGACTGGCGGCACGCTTTTTACCGACGGCGCCGGCGCGGTTTTTGGGCCGGATGGCAGCCTGAGCCTGAGTGGCGGAAGAATCAGGGGCAATGGGCCGCTGACGGTCAACGGCATTTTTAATTGGACCGGGGGATACTTGGGCGACGGCAGCGGCGCGTTTAATTTCCACGGCCCTATGAATCTTGGCGGCGCCGCCAAGACGGTGGATCGCATCAGCATCACCAACCACGGCACCGCCAACTTGCTGGCCGGCGGCAGCCTGCATCTTTACGGGGATGGCCCGACGATGGGCCGCTTTGTCAATGCCGCCGACGGCATGTTCAACTTTCTCGACACGGCCGGCCAATCTGACGGCAACGGCGAATTCCTGAACTTGGGCACCGTGGTGAAAAATTCCGGCGGCACCGTGAACGTCGAGAATTTTCACAGCCGCGGCAGCTTGCGCGTGGAAAACGGGACTTTGCGGGCGAGCAAATACGGGACTTGGAGCGGGAGCCTTTCCCTGTCGAACGGCGCGACCATCCGCATTGAGACCGGCAATTCCGCCAACGGCTACTCGTGGGAGAGCCTGCCAGTGGCGGGCGCCGGCAAGGTGGAAGTCGTGAATGGCCACCTTTCGCCCACCGGCGCCGGAGTCATTTTCGATCCGGGTGTTTCTCTGGAACTGCATGGCGGGGCCATCAAAGGCACCGGACCGCTGTTGGTCCAAAGCCCCTTCCTGTGGAAAGCCGGCACTCTTGGCCCCAACGCCAACGGTTTCGCTTTCTCCGGCGGCATGACCATGACCGGCAACGGCGGCATGACCGTGGACCGCATGAACGTCACCAACCTCGGCGCCGCCCACTGGACCGGCGGCAGCCTGGGTGTTTACGGCGATGCCGCCACCTTTGCGCGTTTTGTCAACGCCACCGGCGCGACTTTCCATATCCTTTCCGACAACTCGCTCAACGACAATTACGGCGAATTTCGCAATGAAGGGACGGCGATCAAAGGCTCCCCCGGGACAACGGTCGTTTACAACTTTCAAAACACCGGCGACCTGCGCGTGGAGGGCGGTGTCTTGCGCGGCGCGCGCGAGGCGACCTGGAGCGGCAGCCTGGTGTTGGCCAGCAATGCCGCTGTGCGCATCGAGACTGGCAACGATGCCCTTGGCTACACCTGGGACAGCCTGCCAGTGAGTGGCACCGGCCGCGTGCAGGTGGTGAACGGCTTCCTGGCGCCCTCCGGCGCCGGCCTGGTTTTGGCGGGTGGGGTGGCGCTCGAACAAAGCGGCGGCCGCATCAAAGGCACCGGCCCGCTCCTGGCCCAGAGCCTCTTCACCTGGAGCGGCGGGTATTTGGGGCCCAATACCAACGCCTTTGTGTTCAACGGCGGCATGAACCTGGCCGGACCCAACACCAAGTATGTGGACAAGCTGACCGTGACCAATGCCGGTGTTATGAACTGGGCCGATGGTTCTCTCCAGATCAACGGCGACGCCAACACTTTTGCCCGGTTTGTCAACGCCACCGGCGCGGTTTGCAATATGCTGACTAATTCCCTCCAGTCCGGTTCCTTTGGCGAATTCCAAAACCTGGGCAGCGTGGTCAAGTCCTCCAGCGGCACCGCGGTTATTCACAACTTCTCCAGCGCCGGCGCGATTCGCGTGGAAAACGGCACGCTCCGCGGCAACGGCAGCGCGACGTGGAGCGGCGTCCTGGAATTGGCCAACAACGCGGCGATGCGGATTGAAACCGGCAACAGCGCCGCCGGCTACACCTGGCGGGGGCTGCCCGTCATCGGCCAAGGCACGGTGCAGATGGTTTCCGGCTATCTCGCGCCGTCCGGCGCCGGCGCGGCACTGGACACCAACATCGTCCTCGAAGTGTCCGGCGGCGTTGTCAACGGCGATGGGCCGCTAACAGTCAATGGCCCGCTGAACTGGACCGGTGGAACTTTGGGGCCGAACCCGGCCGGCTTCCTGTTCAACGGCGTGATGAACCTGGATGGGCCGGTGGCCAAAACTGTGGATCGCCTGAGCATCACCAACCGGGGCGTCGCCAATTGGACCGCCGGGACCTTGCAAATTAACGGCGACGCCGGAACCTACGCCCGCTTTGTCAACGCCGCCGGCGCCACCTTCAATATCCTGGGCGCCGGCACGCAAGGCGATTTCTTCGGCGAATTCCGCAACCTCGGCGCGGTGCGCAAAACCTCGCCCGACCTGACTTTCGTCAACAATTTCCACAGCAGCGGTTTGATTTTAATCGAGGCCGGGACGCTGAGGCCGAACGGGTCGGGAGCGGTTTGGGAAGGGAGCCTGGTGCTTTCCAATAACGCGGTTTGCCGGTACGAGCCGGCCAGCAGTTCGGCCACCCACATCTTTCGCTCCCTGCCGGTTACCGGCCAGGGGACGGTGCTGCTGGGTAATGGCAACCTGCTGCTGGAAGGCGATGGCGCGGTTCTCGGCCCTTCCGTCGTGCTCGAATTGAACTGGGCCAAAATCAAAGGTCCCGCCCCGCTGGTGGCGCACGGCGTGTTCAATTGGAACTCCGGCACCCTGGGGGATAATCCCAGCTTCTTCCAATTCAACGGCGGGATCAACCTCGCCAGCACCGCCGTGAAATACGTGGATCGAACCACCGTCACCAATAGCGGGACGGCGGCCTGGACTGGTGGGACGTTGCGGTTGGATGGCGTTGCCGGCGCCCCCGCCCGCTTCGTCAACACGCCCGGCGCCAATTTCCAGGCGCGCTCCGACAATTCCCTCGCGGGCGCCAACGCCGAATTCTGGAACCTCGGCCAGTTGCAAAAGACTGTCGCCACCGGCGTCTCCACGGTGGACGGCCTGACGCTGAACAACGCGGGAACTTTGGACGCGCTTTCCGGCACCATTGAATTCCGCTCCGGTTACAGCCAGACCAACGGCCTCACCCGGCTGGCCGGGGGACAGCTTCGCTGCACGGGCGGAACTTTCGGCATCCACGGCGGCCGACTGGCCGGCAACGGTTTGATTGAAGCTAATGTGGCCCTGAACGGCGGCACTCTGGCGCCCGGTAATTCGCCCGGCGCCATCACCATCAACGGCAACCTCACGATGGGCAGCCAGAGTGTGTTGGAGTTTGAACTGGGCGGCGCGACCCCCACCAACGGCCACGATTTCATTGACGTGAACGGCGTTTTCACCGCCGGCGGTCGCCTGAGCCTCCTCTTCCTCAATGGCTTCCAGAACGCGGTGGACACCAACGGGCTCACGCTGGTCACCGCCAATTCCGCCATTGTTGGCGCTTTCACCAACGCCGCCAACGGCGCTTTCCTGGCGTCCAGCGATAGTTTGAAGGAATTCCGGGTGAATTACGGCGGCGGCAGCGCGCATCCCGCCGCCAACCTGGTGATTGACCTCGCCCGCGATCTGACCATGGAAGGGCCGCGCCTGTTTATTCAAACCTCGCGTTCCCAGGTGGAACTGTCCTGGACCACGCCGGACGCCGGCTTCCAACTCCGTTACAGCACCAATCTGCCAACCGCCCCCTGGCTGCCCGTGGCCCAAGAACCGCAAGTGCAAGGCGACTCGCGCAAGGTGCTGTTGCCTTTTGAGTCCAGCCCCCGTTTCTTCCGCTTGCAGAAATAATTTTGGCCAGAAGCGGTCGTTAAACACCGCTTTCCAATCCTGCTTGACCCGGAAAGGCTGAGTAACTTCCGTAAGCGGACCGCGTTTCCCCGCTCTTCATCGCTGTTGCGGCTCCGCGCGGCGGTCAGCCCTGGCGGGCGGTCGTCCGGTCAAAAGCAATTCGAGCTCCGGCGGTGATCGCCATGACCGCCGGATGGGTTAACCGCCGCTCCGCGCTGATGGCATAAAACTTTTGCCAACAATCACGGGCGCGGCCGATGATTTTGACCCCGTAACGGTCCACCGCCTCACCGGCCACGAGGGTGGGCAGCGCAAAGAAACCGCGACCATCCGCCGCGGCCACCTTGACAAGGGCGGCATCGTCGAATTCCGCCACGAGCTGCGGGGAGACATCGCGCTCCCTGAACCACTGCTCGATGGAGCGCCGCAAGGCCGTTCCCGGCCCCGGCAACAAGGCCGGCGCGCCGTCCAGGGAGGCGGGGAAATCGCGCCGCAAGCGCGCGGCCAGTGGCGGCGCCGCGCAAAAGGTTACGTCGCACTGGCCCAACTGATGGTTGAAAGCCAGCAAATGGCCGGAGGCCGGCGCGGGATCATCCGAGAGCACAAGGTCCAGGCGATAGATGGCCAATTGCGCCAGCAAGTCCGGCACCTTGCCCTCGCTGCAACAGGCTTGCACCGGTGTCGGCAGGTGAAAAACCGGCCGCAGCATTTCGTAGGTCAGCAGCTTGGGCAGGGAATCGGCAATGCCCACGCGAAGCTTCATTGGCCTCCGGCTGGGGCGCTGTTTGACGGTTTGCCACAGCTCCTCCCCCAGGGAAAAAATTTCTTCGGCAAAACTCAAGACCCGCTGCCCGGTTTCCGTGGGCGTCAGGCCTTGCGGCCCGCGCCGGAGCAGACGCTCCCCCAAGCTGCGCTCCAGGGCCTTGATCTGGGCGCAAATGCTGGGCTGGGAGACGTTCAACTTTCGGGCCGCCTTGGTCAGGCCGCCTTCGCGCGCCGCCATCCAGAAATATCGCAAATGATGGTAATTAAGAAATTCCATGTCTTCACCATATTAGAAAAAAACTAATATATCAATCCAGTAATTGTATTTCGTTAAAACTCCAAAACCGGCGATTTTAGGCGGCATGGGCATGGATTGGAAAATATTTCACCCGCCGGCGGAAGCGGCCGAGGTGCTGGCCAAGGCGCGCAAGGTGGTGGTGGCCGGGACCCCCGGGGAGTTAATAGATTTGGCGTGCGGCGGACCGGCGAACAAGGCCTTTGAAGTGGGGTATGAAGTTCCCGGGCGGGGCTGGATTTTGGAAGCGACCGTGGCGCGCGTGCGCAACGGGGTGGCGGCTAATTACACCGAGCCTTACATGCGCCGGCGCGACCCGGACTGCATGGTGATCGGTGACAGCCTTCCCACCGACAAGGATACTTTCCAAAGCCGGTTCGGGTCGGATTTTGGCCCGTTGCGGCAGGCGACCTTCGATTGGCTAAAGGACCAGGAACTGGCGGTTTTTGGGTTTCAAGCCGGGGCTGGGGGCCTTGGCATGGATGCTTTAGTGGTGGCCCCGGCCAACGCCGGTTTTTTTGCCTTGGGCCTGGCCATGCTGCAGGGCATCCTTTCCCTGGACAAGGTTCCCGCCGACTTCCTCCCGCGCGCCATCATTTACGTGGCGCCGGTTTTTCGCCATACCCATTTTGGCGGGAAACAAATCGTGGTTCACAACCGGCGGCCGGGCCTTCATGAGTTGTTTTCTTACAATCTTTATCCTGGCCCCAGCGCGAAGAAAGGCATTTACGGCGTTCTGCTTGGGCAGGGCGAGCGAGAGGGCTGGGTAACCGCTCATTGTTCGACCGTGCAGGTCATCACGCCCTACGACAACGTCGTCACCATCATGCACGAGGGTGCCAGCGGCGGAGGAAAAAGCGAGATGCTCGAACAAGCCCATCGGGAGCCGGATGGCCGGCTTTTGCTCGGCGAGAACCTGGTTACGGGCGAAAAGCGCTACCTGGAGATTCCCCGCTCCTGCGAACTTCACGCGGTCACCGACGATATGGCCTTATGCCATCCCTCGCTGCAAAATGGCGGACAAAAGCTGACGCTGATGGATGCCGAGAGCGCCTGGTTTGTGCGGGTCAACCACATCGAGCATTACGGCACTGACGTGCATTTGGAAAAACTGGCCGCCGAGCCGCCGTTGCCCTTGTTGTTTCTGAACATTGACGCGGTTCCCGGCAGTCGCGCCCTGATTTGGGAGCACATCGAGGACACGCCTGGCGCGCGCTGCCCGAATCCCCGTATTATCATTCCCCGCCGCGCGTTCCCCGGGGTGGTGGACGGGCCCGTCACGGTGGATATTCGCAGCTTTGGCGTGCGCACCCCCCCATGCACCAAGGCCAAACCCACTTATGGGATTTTGGGGGTTTTCCACATTTTACCCCCAGCCCTGGCCTGGCTTTGGCGGCTGGTTTCCCCGCGCGGGCACGCCAATCCCAGCATCGTGGATTCCGAGGGCATGACCAGCGAAGGGGTTGGGTCTTATTGGCCCTTTGCCACGGGGCGGCGCGTGGAGCACGCCAATTTGCTGCTCCGCCAGTTCGCGCAAAACACCCGCATGCGGTATATCCTCTGCCCCAACCAGCACATCGGCGCCTGGCGGGTGGGCTTCATGCCGCAGTGGATTGCGCGCGAATACCTGGCCCGGCGCGGAGCGGCCAAATTCCGGCCCGAGCAATTGCGTCCGGCGCGCTGTCCTTTGCTGGGCCACACGCTGCACCAATTAAGTGTCGAAGGGCGCCAGGTGGCCCGGTGGTTCCTCCAAGTGGACACCCAGCCGGAGGTGGGCGAGGAGGCCTACGATCACGGCGCGCGAATGTTGCGCGATTTTTTCCGCCAATGCCTGGCTGATTTTCAGACGCCCGATTTGGACCGCCTGGGCCGGGAGATTATTGCCTGCTGTCTGGAAAGCGGACAGCTCGATGACTACGAAAAGCTTATTCCAGCCGTTTGACCAAACTTATCCTGCGTTTTTATGTGTTGTCTGGTTGATCCCCTCCGCGAACCCCGCGCCACCGTTCGCCAAAAGGAAAAGAACGGCGAACCGATTTCGCTGCTCGGCGTGGATTACCTTCACCTGCAGACCGAGGAGGGCGGCGACCTCTATCTTACTCGTTACGGCCAACCCTGGCGCGAGCAGCTCGCGCCCGGCAATTGGTACGCGCCAGACTGGTTTGCCGCCCGGCGCTCGCGGCTGCCGGGCACCAGTGTTATCTACCGCGTCCCCACCCGTCCCATTCATGGTTTGAGCCTGCAGTTAGTGGCCCGATTCAGCCGCGTGGGCCAGCCGGTTCCCGCCGATACCGCCACTGTGGAGCGCCATGTGGAAATGGAGTTTAACAGCCCCTTCGAGGAATTCGCCCGCGTGCTGGAACTTCGCGCCGCGCGCGTCGGCCTCCGCGGCGGACGGCTGCTGACCAAAAAGCCCCTTGCCATTTACAGCCCGCCGCAAAAACTGCATCTTTGGCAAACCGGACGTTGGGAAAGCAAAATCGCCGCCAAACAAGCGCTTTATCCGGAGGCGCCGCTCGATCCGCTGCGCCAATACCTGCTGCTCTATACCTGGACCAAGGGGCTCAACGCTGTGCAAACCGCCGACCGCCTGCAAATGACCGGGGAAAGGCGCGAGCGCTTTTTGTCCGAAACCACGCTTCTCGCCCGGCGCGAACTGGAAATGCGGGGCTTCTGCATGGCGGATATCAAACCGGAGCATATAGTGCTGCGGTTGCAGCCCGACGGACGCCTGTTGCGGCGTCCGGATGGCGAAGCCGCTTACGTGCTGGTGGATTACGAGCTTCTCGCGCCGAAGAAAGGTTAGAGGGCATGGCAATAAACGGCTCCTCGACGTTTCCGGTGCAATTGCCGGAAGCGATTTACGGTGTATAACGTCAGCCCTGGGGTTTTCGATAGCGCTGTTTCCCCTCACCCCTCCCCTCTCCCTTGGGGAGAGAGAGACCCGTTCGCCAGTGCTCGAAGTCATCGGGAGCCGCGGTTTCACCAAGCGCCGCCAGCGTGATTTCCCTCTCCCTTGGGGAGAGGGATCAAGGGTGAGGGGAAAAGGCGCCAACGAATACGAAGGGTTTCCGTTGTCAAACAGCGGGCTGACCGATGCTCCTTGCCCCGCCTTCACCCACTGGAAACGTCGAGGACCCCAAAAAACCTGGCAGCAAGGCTTGGGCGTGACCGCGAGGACATCAGTTTACAGCCCGGCTTGACCTGCATCTCACAGGCAATAAACCCCCATCAGGCCGCCCCGAACGGCGGAGGGATCATGTGCTGGGCGACGCTTCCAAGACCACGCCGCTGCTGAGGCCGCTACCGCTTGATATCGCGGTTGGCAACGCCTTTTTCCGTTTGGGCCTGGCGGAATTTTTCGTAGGCCTGGCGGTATTCGGGATATTTATTGCCCAGGATGGCGGTGGCCAGCAGCGCGGCGTTGATGGCGCCCGGTTTGCCGATGGCCAGGGTGCCAACCGGCACGCCGCCGGGCATCTGGGCCATTGACAAAAGGCTGTCCAGCCCCTTGAGGGAAGCGGATTCCATCGGCACGCCCAGCACCGGCAGCGGGGTTTTGGCGGCGGTGACGCCGGCGAGGTGCGCGGCGCCGCCGGCGGCGGCGATGATCACTTCCAAGCCGCGGGCAACGGCGGTGGAGGCGTACTCAAAAAGGAGATCGGGGGTGCGATGAGCGGAAATGGCCTGGGCCTCGCACGGCACGCCCAGCGCTTCCAACTGTTTGACGGCATGCTGCATCACTTCCCAGTCCGATTGGCTGCCCATGATCACTCCCACCAGCGGCTTTTTGGCGTCGCTCATAAATATGGCCGGCAATAAAGCGCACCCCGGCCTTGTATGCAAGCTCCGATTGTCAACTGGTGGGCGGTCAATGCCTTCCCAAGTTGGCGGTGGTTTCTTCGGATAGATATCCTCCGTGCCTCCGTGAGGTAATTTCGAAATAGGCGCATGGTTGTTTGGGACGAGGCTGGCTGTTTGAACCTAAAAATCGCAGTTTAACCACGGATAAACACGGATGGACACGGATACCAAAGATTTGCGAAAGCAGAGGCTGGCACCTGGCGGGTGAAGGCCATTCCTGCTTCAGCATCGCTGCTCATCGTTGTTCATCCGTGGTTTACAACTTCCCCGCTCCCTTCTAACTGCGGAATCCAGGTTGAATGACCAGAGCAGGCATGGAAAAACGGCCCTTCGTTTTTTCAATGCCATTGTGGGAAGCGAGTGCGGCGCATGACGTCGGGTCTAAGGTTTTCGCGGCGACCCCAGCACTCTATCCGCCAGGGAAAGACTGCTCCTGCGACCAAGGCGGTTCATGGGGGGCTGAGTTGGGGGGGCAGGCACGCGAACGTCCTTCGGCAATTCTCCCGAAGAGGTCGAAGAGCCGGAAAATTTCCGCCGCGCATTCGCGTTGCGATTCAGACGGGCTTTCTCTTCAGCCTCTCACCGCTCCGGGAGGCGCTGCGGGCCGGCGGGCGTTTTCAGGTCAATTATCCGCCCGTCATGCACGCCGTGAATCCCTTCGAGTGAATTTTTCTCGATGACGGCGGTCAGGTTGGTGGCGTCCAACTGGAAGCCCACTGGCGCGTTGGTGGAGTTGTTGACCGGATACCAGAAGTAAGCGTGATTGCGGCGGAAAACGCTCTCCGACGCCCCGGCGCTGGCGTGGAAGGCGATCGCGGCGTCGCGCACCACGTTGAATTCCACCAGCGTTCCCGCCACCGGCGCGGCGCGGTCGCCGGCCTCGGCCACCGGCTTGCGTCCGTTCAGGATCACGCCGTCGGTCCGGCTGCGCACAAACGAATTGTGCCGGAGCACGTTTCCGAGCGCGCGCGGGAATTCCACCGGCACGTCCGCGGCATCGCCGCTGATTACCAGCGCGCCGGCGCTGCATTCCTCCGCGCGGTTGCCCTCCACCACGTTCCAGAACAGCGGGCTGACGCCCCGGTTCCAAGTCCGCGGCATCGAGGAGGCCAGCGTGGTCCCGTTGGCATACAAATAGAACCCGGGCTTGCGCTGGCGGGCGATGGAATTGCCGGCGATGATGTTTTCCATGCAGGAAATCCACAACTGGATGCCGGTCATGCCATCGGGGGTGTGATTGCCGACGATGTGATTTTGATAAAAGGCGATGCCCACCGCCACAACGCAGCCGTTGGTGGGGGCCACCGCCCAGGGCCGGTCCAGCAGCAGTTTCGCGCCCTCGCGCCGGATCACCCGGCGGGTCTGCCCTTGGCCGCGCCCGGAAAAGATCGAAACGTAATACTCGTGGATCGGCGGCTCCTCGCCGCCATCGTCGAAGTCGGGCGGCCAGAATGGGGTTTCCCGGCCGCTGGCGTCGCGCGCCAATTGCTCCGGCTTGACGCTGCCGAGGCGGTTGGTCGGCGTGGGCGGCACGGTTTGCGGCAGCGTGACGCTGTCGGCCGCCGCGCCGGCCAGCGGGCCGAAATACATCGTCCGATGGTTGCCCTCGAAGAGGATCATCTCCCCGACGTTCTGGTCGGTGCCGGCCACGCCGCCAAAACGCGCCTGTCCGGCTCCGGTTTCCGCGCCCGGCCCAAGCGGTTTCTCGACGCCGTTGTGGGCAATCCAATTTCGGGTGATTGAACCGTGGCCGGTGGAGAACCAAAGCAGGCGCCGCGCGGCCGGCCCCCCTGCCAGCGCGCCCGGCGGGGAGGCGATGACGTTGCCTTCCACCACGCATTCCTCGATGGTTTCCGTGCGGCCGAGGATGGCAGCCTCCGCGTTGCCGCCGAAGCGCGTCACCGCCACCAGCCGGTTGGAAACGAACTCGGTCTGCCGCGCCCCGGAGATGAACAGCGGCGCGCGCCCCCAAAGCTCGTTGTCGCGCACCACGCACCGGTCGGCGCGGCGCGCGTGCAGGCCGCAGTTTTCGCCCTGCTTGCCCTCGCAGTCGGCCACGCGGACGTTCAGCACCTGGCCATTGGTGAGCCAGCGCAAGGGATCGGGCGAGCGCAGCGCAATCCCGAGGTTCACTCGCGCGTTGCCCAGCACCGCCAGGTCGCGCAGGCCCGCGCCGTCGCCCGCCAGCCAGATCGCCGCGCGGTCGCCGCCCGGCAGCATGCCGTCCTTGGCGGCGAAGCGGACGCAATCCTCCCCTTGCAACACGATGACCCCGGCGCGGTTGGCGGGCGGCGGCTGGGCGGGCGGCACGAATTGCGCGTCCAGGGCGAACACGAAGGCGTCGAGGGAAATCCCGCCCCCTTTTTCGTTCTTCCAAACCAGCGAACGCCGGCCGGCGGCGAGCTTTAACTTGGCGGCGCGGGACCACTTAAACGCGCCGAAGCCGCCGGTGTTTTCCAGATTCATCAGCGGCACGGGCGCGCCGCCGTCCACGCTCAAGGTGTGATTGCCGCTCACGCCCGGTTGGTTCCACGGCTTCATGTCGGTGGCGTAGCGCAGCCAGACGGCATACTCGCCGGCTTGGGGCACTTCGAGCGTGTATTCCATGGTGTCGCCCGGGGTGTGGATGCCTCCCGGCGCCTGGCTCCAGCCCGCGCCAGCCAGGCGCGGAAAGCTCGCCTGCGGATCATGCGTTAGCTCCAGCACGGTGGCCAGGCCCGCCGGATCACGCCCACTGCCCGCCAGCCGCGTGTTCGCCGGGATGCGCAAGGTGGTCGAGAGGGGAAAATGGCCGGGCGGAAGTTTCACCAAACCGCCCCCGCGCGCCGCCACGGCGTCGAGCGCCGCCTGAATTTCCGCGCCGGAGCTGCCGGGTTTCAAGGTGATCGCCGCTTGCTCCTCGCTGGGGCCCCTTGCTTTGGCGGTGACGCGGAGCCTGGCTGGTCCGCCCCAGCCCCATCGCCCGCCGGTACCCGCATGGACCCACACCTCGTATTCTCCCGGCTCGGTCTCCTCGCCGAGGGTGAACCGCGCCTGGTATTTGCCGGCGCGCACGACCGGCGGCCATACGCCGGTTTTTCCCGGACGGACGAGATAGACAAACGCGCGCGCGAAATCCGGACGCCGCGCCAAATTGCGGCCATAAACGGAGACGGTCTCCCCAGGCGCCGCCGTCTCTGGTCCGCACCACCAGGGCTGGGGCGCGTTCAGCACGATGGGCGCCGACCAGCCCGCCGCGTTTTTCGCCCACACCACAAACGGCCCGTCCTGGGCGCGATCCGGCAGGGTGGCGGCCAGCAGGCCGTTGGTGACAAACTGGACTTTGGCCGTCCAAGCCTGGCCCTTGGGATCGTTGGCGCTGGTTCCCCAGACAAACAAGTCGCCAGTCAGCCGCTCGCCCGCCAACAGGAAAGTTTCGTCGGGTCCGGCATCCGCGCTGTGTTCGTAAATCATCGGCGCGCCAGCGGCGGCAGGCCGCTCGGGAGGCTGGAATTCATGGCCCGGCGAGACCGGCGGCGGAGCAGGCGTCGGTCCCGCGGCCGAGACGCAGACCACCCCGGCGGCCAGGCTGAGCCACAGCAATTTTTTCATGCCGTGATATTAGCCGGTGCGCGCCGGCGCATCAATCATCAAGCCCATGACTTTAATTTCTCGCGCGGCCTAGCCGGCAAAATTCATGGAATCAGGAGCCGATAAAACCGGTTGGTGCGGGTAAGACCGATGGGATCGGCGATCTCCACCGCGCGGTTGGTGGGCGCGGGAGGCAGGTTGGTGGCTGCCAGCCAGGGACCGCCCGGCAAGCCGGCGGACCATTGAAGGGTGTAGCCGCGCTCCGCGACTGCCTCAAACCGAAAGGCCGTTGGATTCGTCGGGGATGCCAATTCCAGTTTTAGGACACTGGCGGGGTTCCGGGGATCGGTGCCGGCGCGCCATTCCATTGCATTCGAATGGCCGTCGCCATCCGTGTCCTCCAGCGCGTCCGGCAGCAGGGACGACAAGCCATGCTCGCTTTCCCAGATATCGGGGATGCCGTCGTCGTCGGTGTCGCATGAGGGCGGGTCGGGTTCGCCGGGGGAGCCGTGGTAACAGGGGCTAGCCACCCAGTTGGTGGAGGAGGACAGGCCCGAGCGCAGCTCCGGCCAGTGGCAGACCAGGCTGTGACCGCGGCCATTCGCAGCCAAAGGCCACGGCGGCGCGTCGCTGTAGGTGAATTCCAAGATGGTGCTGTTGTCGGCGTCCTCGATTTTGAGCGTTTCACCGTCGTTGCTGAGGCGGCCCGAATACACCCCCGCGACCGGCGGGTTGGTTCCGTAGAGCGCCTCGAAAGCGGTGCGATTGGCGACCAGCAGTAAGCGCGCGCCGGGCGCGAGCAGTGTATTCGTGGGAAAATTGTAAGCGATGCCAGCGGTGAATTTCACGCCGGTCAGATCCAAGGGCGTGTTGGCGCTGGTGTTGAGCAATTCCAAATACTCGGCATCCTCCCACGGGGTGTCGGGTTGATACATGATTTCAGCGATGGTCAGCCAGCGCTGGTTGTCGCTAGGGCTGCCGGGGTAATTGGTGATGGCCACCAGGTTCGAGACGGTGTCAAAGAGGCAAAGCGTTTCCCCAAAGTTCGAGAGATGGCCGTCATAATTGCCCTGGACGAAAAGGCCCTCGCCGCCTTTGGGGCTGAGGGCGCGCGCCCGGAAGGCCGCGACCTTGGGGGAGAGGTAGAGGCTGCCGCCGGCCGGGATCACCGTGCCTGCCTCGAAGGTTTGTTGCACCGCGCCGCGCAATTTCCAACCGGAGACATCCACCGCGAAGGTGTTCGGGTTGCGCACTTCGATAAATTCCTCGTCCTGGTTGGCGGAGCGCGGATTGAATTCGATCGCGCCAAATTGCAGCGCCACCAGCGCGGGTTGCGCGGCGGGATTATTGGTGCCGATGCCGGTGATGTTCGTGCCGGTGAGATAGCCGTAACGGCCCGCCAGATACATCGTCTTGGTGCGCTCGTTGGCTTCCGCCAGCGTGTAATTGGTGCCGGCGAAATGGGCGATCGCGCCCCAGCGGGCGCGGTCGGCATCCACGTCGTTGCCGATGATGTTGACCAGTTGGTCAATCCGTGGCTGGAAATGGTTGGTCGCCAGGAACGCGTCGGCCAGCGTGCGAATGCGGCGCAGCGCCATCTCGCGGGTGCGCGGGGTGTTGACGATGGCTTCCAGCAGGCGATGGTATTTGCTGGCGGACAGCACATAAGGCCGCGCGCCAAGGAACGGGTGGCTACGCGGCTCCAAGTTATAGACGACGTAATCGGTGTTCAAGCCGCCGGCCCCCATGGTGTTGTCGAGGTCGTAAGGGATCATGCGCCACTCGCCGGAGCCGATGGTGTCGCGATAAAGAAAATGATTCTTGTCGCTTCCGTCCGCGTGCTGCGTGAGGGCGACCACGGCGACATAGTTGACTAGAAACGGAACGTTCACCTGGTCGAAAAGGAAATTCTCCAGCGCGTTCCCGGTGAGCTTGAGGCCGTCGAGAAAGGCTTGGAGGTCGGTATTGTCCTCAAACTCGCGGGTCTGCTTGGTGTAGGGCGTTGTGGTTTCGCCGGTGGCGCCCTGGTTGCCTTTGTAAAGCGCGCCCCGGTCATCGAAACCGTGGCGGCGGAGGAAATCCTTGTCCACCTGTTCGGTCAGCAAGGTGACGCTGAAGAACTGGCCGTTTTGGCGCAAGTGGGCATGGCGGATTTCCGGGGTGGGCAGGCCCGCGTCGGTGAAGGCGCCGTAAGCCAGGACGGCGCGGTTGTAGGATTTGTCGGTGTAAGTGGTGTTCAGGTTGATTTCCTCCACGCGTGGCAGATTGGGGTGGAGCAGCGCGTGGCAGCCGGGATTGAAATCCAGTTTGTAGCTCTTCTTGGGCCAGTTTACCGCCGTGTTGCCGCGGATGCGGGTGAACACGTTGTCGAAGAATTCACCGTTGAGGAACACCGCGCAGCGCGTGCCGGTGAGGGTTTCGGCGGCATTGGTGTTCTGCACGAACCGGTGAATCACCGGCAGCGGCGTGACAATGGAGGGATCGGCGGCGACGGTGCCGAAGTATTCCGGCGAGGCGGCGGGATTGAGGAAAGCGGGCGCGCGCGCGGTCCGGCCTCGCGTGTCCAGCGCGGTGACCCGCCAGCGGATCATCTGGCCGGGGGCGGCGACGCCGGGCGGGATGGTGGCGGTCCAGGTGTGGTCGCCGGCCAGAGCCATGGGCAGATTCGTCTCAGGGTTGAACATGACACGGTAATGCAGGGTGACGTTGGAAACCGCGCCGGCGAAAGGAAACACCACCGCCTGAATGGCCAGCGGCTCGCCGGCGGCGGGCGGCGGGACAATATTTTCGGTCAGGTTGCTAATAATCAACGATAGGGGGCCGCTGTTGGTCGCGCCCGGCGTTGGGGTGGCCAGGTAGCCGGAAGGACCGTAGCTGTAATCGGCCAACTGGCCCGGATACGGATTAAACTCCTGGACGACGGTCAGCCCGTCCGGCCGCACCAACGCGAGGTAGCCCTGGTCGTTGTCCAGTTTGAAATTGGCGTGGAGATGCGCCGGGTCATTCGTGCGATTCTTGTTCGAAGCGAACACCACCAGGAACTCATTGGGCGGCAGCAGAACCGATGGCAGCCGCCACTTGGTCGGGTTATTGGCGGCGTCCGTTAAATAATAACCGCCAAGGTCCAGGAAAAAGGCGTTGGTATTTTGCAGTTCAATCCAATCGGAGCTTTCGCCGTCCTCGTCCTCCAGGGTGACCCGGTTCTCAGTCATGAACTCGCTGAGGACGGGATCCCCCAGCACCTCGCCAACACCCACCGGCAGTTGCGCGGTGACCACGCCGTGCGCGTTCGAGATGGTGAGGGTGAAGGTGACGGATTGGGTGAGGGGGCCGGTGTTGAGGTTGGTGGCGTGGGAAACATCCTGCTGCAGGAACGGGCCGCCATGCAACCAAACCGCGCTCGCGCCGGCGACGCGCCAGGAAAGTTCAGCGGCCTCGCCGGGGGCCACGTTGGGCGGACGGGCGACGAAGGAGTGGATGGCCAGGCCGGGTGTAATCAGCAAATCCGGTTCGGCAAGCGCGACTCGGGAGAGGCGCACCTCATCCAAAAGGCCGGGGAAGCGCCAATAATTACCTGGCGTGCCGGAACCGCTCTGCAAGGCGCCAACGCGGAAATCGGAGGCGGTGTTGTAGATGCTTGAAGGCAGGCCGGTGATGGTTTGGCTTTCAAGCGCCGGCGAAGCGCTTTCCAGGTCCATCAGGTAAAAGGTGACGGCGCCGGCGGCGTAGGCGGCGGCGGCGTAATAATCACGGTTGGTTTGCAGCGTCCAACGTGTCGCATTTACCGCCATTTGGCCGGTGCCATCGCCGGAGGGGCTGACGGCAAAACGCAGGCGCAGGTTGCCCAGGCCCGCGCCGCTCAGGTCTTCGCGCACGCCAAAGGCCCACCCTTTCTGTTGCTGATAATCGCCGTATTGCGAAGCAATGGTCATGGTGACATCATCGGTGACGGCGCGGAGGTTGAAAAAGGCCTCGATCGTGAGTTGGGTGCGCACCAGGAAGGCCAACTCGTCGGGCCGCGACAGATGGGCTTCGCTCAGCGCCACGCCCAGCGTGTTGGTTTGCCGCGTCAGCGGAATTACCTTGGGGAAAAACGCCCCCGGACCGGGGTCGGTGATGTCTTCAGGCACGCCCTCATTGTTCAGATGCAAGGCGTTGGGGCCAGCGTCGAGGCCGGGGCTGCCGGCGTTCTCGAAGCGCCAATAACCAACGGTCGGCGCCGCCGTGTCCACCACCGTCAGAATGACCGGCGCGCTGGTGATGCTGCCGTAAGCGTTGGAAACCACCGCAAAATAGGCCGTGCCGGACTGGGCGAGGCTGACATTACTGACGACCAGCACGGGCGAGGCTGCCCACTCCAACAGGGCGTCATTGTGATACCACCGGTAACTTAACGGCGGCTCGCCCACCGCGCTGGCGCTGAATAGGGCGTCCTGGCCCGCCTCCACCGCCACGCTTTGCGGCGGGGTGTCAAACCGGGGTGCGAGGTTGGTGCTGATGAGCAGTTCCTCCACCGGCAAGGCCCGATCCGAAACGCGAACTTCGTCCACCAGGCCGTTGAAACGGAGAAAGGCCGTGGTGTCAGTTCCCGTCTGGCTGGCGCCAATCCGCAGGGGCGCCGTCGAGTCGAAGAGGGTGGGGGGAAATCCCGTCAGCGCCTCGCTTTCCAGCGCGGGATTGTTGGTCGAAAGATCGGCCAGGTAACAGGTGACCGTGCCGGCATGGAAGATGTAAGCGACATAATAATCGCGGTTGGTTTCAATGACCCAGCGGGTGGCGTTGGTTGCCCAGTAGTTGGCGCCCACGGTGCCGCTGCCGTTGGCGCTGATCGCCAGGCGCAAGCGCCCGCTAATCACGGAACCGGACACGCCATCGCGCACCCCAAACAGCCAGGCGCGCTGATTGCTGGCGTCATTCCATTGGCTGACGATGGGGGCCGTGCTGTCGTTGGGGATGGCGGCCGCGTTAAAGAAAAGTTCCACCGTCAATTGGGTGCGGACATTGAAGGCCGCCTCGTCGGCGCGATAGAGTTGGTTGCTGCCGTGCAACCGCAGTCCCAGGGTGTTGGCGGCCCAGGTCTGCGGGATGGTTTTGGAGAAGAACTCGCCGGCTCCGGCGTCGGCGAGGCTTTCGGACCACGGCGCGTTGAACACCAGCATGTCCCGCGCCGCCGGTCCGAAGTCCTGGCCAAGGCTGCCGGGATTTTCAAACCGCCAATAGCCAATGGTGGCGCTCCACGACGTTGAGAACATACCTGTTGCCAGCAGGACCGTGGTTATGCCGATCTTGTTCATAGGCCGTATTGTCCCAACCAGGATTTATCACCGGCGGATGCCGGCACAAGGACTATTAACAAAGAAAATTATTCTCTATTGAAACGACGCCCCCGGCGCGATTCTGCTGGCCCCCATTTGGTTTTTGCGCGAAATTCAGGTTGAATATGCGTCCTATGAATTGGGAAAAACCAATTGGCGTGGCGACGGCCTGGCTCTGGCTGGCGGGGTTCGCCGCGATGCCGGCCCCGGCGGCCACCTTTGTCAGCTTCCAGGAGGGGGACCTGCGGGTCGGCGGAGACAAGGCGACGGTGGGCGCGAGCGGCGCGCTGGTAAACGCCGGCTACGGCATGGGAGCGACGCGGATTCGCTCCGACCAACCGGACACCGCCGCCGACAACCAGCAGCTCCTCGTGGGCAATAACAATGCCCCGACTTTCCGCACCTTGCTGGCCTTCGATCTTTCTCACTTGGAAACCTTGATCGCGGGGAACCCCGCCCGCATAGACAGCGCGGCTCTGCTGTTGACGCACGACAGCGCCGGCACGGGCGGCAGTTCGGTGCAGGCGATTCATTGGACGCTGCCCTTTAACGAAGCCACCGCCACCTGGAACGACCCGCATGGGCTGGGAACCAACGCCGGCGGTTTTATCGGCGCCCAATTGCGCGAGCGCGGTTGCGTGGGCACCAGCGCTTCCCCGACGCGCGAGTCCTGGGGCAGCCCGGCCGGTTTTTGGGCCGACGGCAGCGCGGGACCGGACCTGCTGGTCGAAGCGGTGCGCGGCGCGCTGACCAACGCCCATAAAACCCTTTACCTCTTGGTCAAACGCAAAAGCGAGAGCAGCACCGCCTATTTTTCCCGCTACCAGCACGACGGCGCGGCCACGGTGGATTACCGGCCGGAATTGATCGTGGGCGTGGATTCCTTGAATCCGGGAAATTGGCTGGCCACTTACGGCTTCAACGAGAACGACCACAACCATCCCTCCCTGGCGGCGGTGGCGGCTGCCACGGTTTTGGACACCAACCGGCTGGCCGCCGCGAACGCGGTTGCCGGCGCGGGCTTGGGGCTTTTTGCGCCGGGCGGTTCGGGCGGGGAACACGGTTATGGCACCGCCGCTTATGTGTCCGCGCCCGCCGGTTTTTACGCGCGCTCCAGCGTCACCGCCGGCAGCCTGGCGGGCGCGCTCAGCGGCGCCGATTTTGTCAGTTTCACCCTCGCCCCGCGCCTCGGGTATGTCCTGGAGGTTCAGGGCTTTTCGGCCTGGATGAAATTGCAGGCGGCATCCAACCTCACCGGCAGCGTGGTGGTGCGGTCCAGTCTCGATGGTTTTTCCTCGTACCTGGCCAGCCTGACCGTGGCCGGCAATGGTTCCACCACGGTTTTCACCCTGCTTTCCAACAGTTTTCCCAATCCTGGCGGCCAGGCGCTCGTCAATCCAATCGAATTCAGGTTTTACCTTTTTGACGACACCGACAGCACCGCTGACATCCTGCGGCTGGATGACGTGACCTTTTACGGGCGTGCCGGCGATTTGCCGCCCGGCGCGCAAGTGGTCGCCCTCGAGGTCGGCGACGGTGTCGCCACCGAGTCCGGCGGCGATCCGGCTTCGTTCCTTTTGCGCCGTTTTGGCGACGCTGGCGGCCCGCTGACGGTTTATTACCAAGTGAGCGGCTCCGCCACCAATGGCGGGGATTACGAAACCTTGAGCGGCGAGGCCCGCTTCGAGCCGGGGCAAAGCAACCTGGTGATTCAAATCAATCCCCTGGATGATCAACGCGCTGAGCCGGAGGAAACGATCAAAATCAACCTGCAACCCAACGCCGCCTATTGGATTTCCGGCGCGCCGGCGGCGGAAATTCGCCTGTTGGATGACCTGGACCCGCCGGAATTCGAGGTGACAGTCAAAGCGGCGGTGGCGCTGGAAAACCGCCCGCAACCGGAAATCGTTTTTGCGGTCGCCCGCCGGCTGGGGAACACCAACTCCGCCGTCGAGGTGGTTTTCGAGTTCGCCGGCGCCGCCACCTTCGGGGTGGATTACACGCCCAGCGCCACCAACCGCCTGGCTTTCGCGCCCGGCCAGGTCAGCGTGGATATCCGTCTCAGCCCGCTTGACGATCAGGAGGAGGAAGGCGCGGAAACGGTTCTTTTGCGGCTGTTGCCGGGGACCGGTTACAGCGTGGGGAACGCCGCGGAAGCGTCCGCAACCCTGTTTGATGACGAAGGATTGCTGCCGGGCAGCTTGCTGGTCGAAGCCGAGAGTTTTGCCGACCTGGGCGGATGGGTGGTGGACCAGCAATTCGTGGACCTTATGGGGTCGGTCTATCTGCTGGCGCACGGCAAAGGCAAGCCCGTGGCCGACGCCCGCACGGTGGTGCAATTCCCGGTGGCGGGGGCGTATCATCTTTGGGCGCGCACCAAGGATTGGACCGCGCCGCTGACGAATCATCCCGGGGCTTTCCAGGTATGGGTGGACGGCGCGCCGGCCGCCGATACTTTCGGCACTGTCGGCCAGGGCTGGGTGTGGCAATATGGCGGTTTGGTGTTGGTGGCCAATTTAACGGCGGAGTTGCGCCTGCGCGATCTGACCGGCTTTGATGGCCGCTGCGACGCCTTGTTTTTCACCACCGACCCGGTATTCACGCCTCCCGACCACCCGTCGGAATTGGCCGCCTGGCGCCGGATGCAATCGGGACTTCCAGAAATCCCGCCCGACGCCGGCGAATTTGATTTGGTGGTGGTGGGCGGCGGCATCGCCGGCAGTTCCGCATCCCTGGCCGCCGCCCGACAGGGGCTGCGGGTGGCGCTGATTCATGACCGCCCGACCACTGGCGGCAACGCCAGCCAGGATGTGCGCGTGCATACCCTCGGCAACGACATGGGCGGCATCACGGCCGAAATCAACACCCCCGATTACCTGATTGGCTCCGCCCACTTCATTCAAAGCGACCAGCAACGGATGCAGACGCTGCGGGCCGAAACCAATATTTCCCTCTTCACCGAGTGGCGCGCCTTCGCGGTTCAAACCAACGGCGCCCGCCTCACCGCCGTGGACGCCAAGCACATCCGCACCGGCGAGGAAAGACGCTTTCGCGCCCCGCTGTTTGTGGACAGCACCGGCGACGCCTGGATCGGTTATTGGGCCGGCGCGCTTTATCGCCAGGGCCGGGAGGCCCGGGCCGAGTTCAACGAATCTCTGGCCCCCACCAACGCCGATGCCATGACCATGGGCTCGACCCTGTCCTGGAACTCGCGCGACACCGGCGCGTTGGCGCCCTTTCCCGAAGTCCCGTGGGCGATGGACGTGGCCAAGGACTACTCCGCCACGCGGGGAGACTGGTGGTGGGAATACGGGCTGAACCGCGACACCATTTATGATGCCGAGGAAATCCGGGATTACCTTTTGCGGGCCATCTACGGTTCTTTCTCCAACGCCAAGCAACTGCCCGCCAACGCCAACCGCGAGCTGGATTGGGTGGCTTATGTCGCCGGCAAACGGGAATCGCGCCGCCTGGTCGGGGATTACATCCTGGCGGAGGCGGATGTGCGGAATCATCCGGTGTTCCCGGACGCGGTGGTAACCGAAGGCCGCGAGATTGACATTCATTACACCAAGGCGGGCAATTACGACTGGCAGACTTACGCCCAGTTCACCAGCATCGCGGATTACTGGATACCATTCCGCTGCCTTTACTCAACCAACATTGACAACCTGATGATGGCGGGACGTTGCCTGAGCGCGACGCATGTCGGCCTGGGCAGCCCCCGCGTGATGAACACCGGCGGCCAGATGGGCGTCGCCGTGGGCAACGCGGCCGCCCTGTGCAAGAAATACGGAGTCACTCCCCGGCTTGTCGCCCGGCGGCACGCCGCCGAACTGCAGGCGCTCATCGGCATCCTGCAATACTTTGACACCCCCACCAACACCGTCGTCATTGTGGATAACGCCGATGCCGCGCGGGTGGAAACCGAGGGAACGTGGACTTTGTCCACCAGCGGCACCGCTTATTTCGGACCCAATTACGCGCATGACGGCAACGCTGGCAAAGGCGCCGCCGTTTTTACTTTCCGGCCCGATTTGCCCCTGCGCAACGATTACCGGGTTTATATTCGCTGGAATGCCTCCGGCAACCGCGCCACCAACACCCCGGTGGAGGTCGTTCATCGCCAGGGCGCCAACACTTTTTTCCTGGACCAAACGCAAAACGGCAGCCAATGGATTTTGCTGGGTGTTTTCCCCTTCGACCTGGGCAATGCCGGCTGCGTGCGCCTGCGCAATCAAGGCACCACCGGTTATGTTGTCGCCGATGCCGTCGCCTGGGTGGCCGCGTTTCCTCTGGACACGCGGTTTTCCGGGTATGCCTGGCCGGATGATGATGGCGACGGGGTCTGCAACTATCTCGAACATGTCAATGGCACCAACCCGCGAGATCCGTTAAGTTACCTAAAAGCCAGCTTGGGCGCCGCGGGTGGGGTGGCTGCGGTGCGCTTTGTGGGGTTGCCAGGCCAATCTTACACCATTCAATACCGGGATTCTCTGACGACCGGCGGTTGGCAAAAATTGGCGGACGTGGCACCCGCCGCTGCCACCCGTGAAATCGAAGTTGCGGACCCGCAGCTTTCCATCCGGAGCCACCGCTATTACCGGCTGGTTTCCCCCAAGCTGCCCTAAAACCTGCCGAGGCCTTGGTTCGCCGGACACGCGCCAGTTTGGGCCGCAGACGGACGAGTTTGGAAACCTGCGGCACGCCCTGTACCGCAGACTTCCAGTCTGCCGTGTCGCGGATTTCCAATCCGCAAGGTTTGGGGGTTTTTCCGGGGTTGCGAGTTTATCCAGGGCCCTGCCGACTGGAAGTCGGTGATACCCGCCTGCCTGGCGGCGGGCAGGCAGCAGGTTGGAAACCTGCGGCACGCCCTGTACCGCAGACTTCCAGTCTGCCGTGTCGCGGATTTCCAATCCGCAGGGCTGGCGTCAATTCCGTAGCGTCCGAAATGTCCGCGCGCTGCCGACTGGAAGTCGGCGATACAGCAGGTTGGAAACCTGCGGCACGCTTTGTGCCGCAGACTTCCAGTCTGCCGTGTCGCGGATTTCCAATCCGCAGGGCTGGCGTCAATTCCGTAGCGTCCGAAATGTCCGCGCGCTGCCGACTGGAAGTCGGCGACACAGCAGGTTGGAAACCTGCGGCACGCCCTGTACCGCAGACTTCCAGTCTGCCGTGTCGCGGATTTCCAATCCGTAAGGTTTGGGGGTTTTTCCGGGGTTGCGAGTTTATCCAGGGCCCTGCCGACTGGAAGTCGGCGATGCCCGCCTGCCTGGCGGCGGGCAGGCAGCAGGTTGGAAACCTGCGGCACGCCCTGTACCGCAGACTTCCAGTCTGCTGTGTCGCGGATTTCCAATCCGTAAGGTTTGGGGGGTTTTCCGGGGTTGCGAGTTTATCCAGGGCCCTGCCGACTGGAAGTCGGCGACACAGCAGGTTGGAAACCTGCGGCACGCCCTGTACCGCAGACTTCCAGTCTGCCGTGTCGCGGATTTCCAATCCGCAAGGTTTGGGGTGTTTTCCAGGATTACGGGTTTGTCCAGGGCCCTGCCGACTGGAAGTCGGCGATGCCCGCATGCCTGGCGGCGGGCAGGCAGCAGGTTGGAAACCTGCGGCACGAGTGATACGTCCGCAGCCATTGGCTTTTGGCAAAGGCGCATTCCCAGCCATAGTCTGCTTGGCAAACGCCGGCCGGCTTGGGAATTCGGGGTTAAGTTTGGACCGGCAGGCGCGAATGGGTGCCGTCGCAGAAAGGCGGATTAGTGGTGTATTTGCAGCCGCAAAAAGCCACCCGGCGTGTTTCGGCAATCTCCACGGAAACCGGCTTGAGGCCGGTGCCTTTATGGCTGCCATCACAATAGGGCTGGGTTTTGCTGCGCCCGCAGGAACACCACCAGTAAGTGCCCGGAAAAACACTCTCGATAAAAGGACCGCGCTTGGGTGAAACCGGCTCCGCCGGGGTGGAGGGCTCGATCACCTCGGGAACCGGCTCTGCCGGCGGGGCTGGCGCGGCTTCCACCGGCGCCGGCGCGGCCGGCGGATCCGCTGCAACCGTTTCGGACGCGGACGGCTCGGCTTCCTTTTTGCGAAAGAGGGCCTGGACATCGGTGACGTTCAGGTCGGTGAGATCGAATTTGACCGAAGGGGCGCGCTCCTGGGCCAGGGCAATTTGGGCGGCGATGGCTTTGGTGGCTTCGTTGGCGTAAAAGCGGACGGCGCCCACGCTGAGATCGGCCCGAAAAATGACCAACAGCATGCAGTTCTCGTCCACGTTCAGCATCAGGGTGCTGGCGCGCTCGCCCTGCTGGTAAAGCCCGGGGAATTTATCCTCGTGCAGCAGGCCGGCCATGAATTGGACAGCGTTGAAAGAGTTGGAGGCCAGGGTGGCCAGCACATCCGGGGGAAATTCGTTTTGCTCGCCGCATTGCTGAATGAGATGGCCGGCTTTTTCGACCAGCATGGCGGCGCTGGCCTCGCTTTTGGCAAGCAAATCCTTCAGCGCCTGTTCAATGCGCTGAAAATCCTCTTCGATGAGTTGGGGAAAAGCCATATCAGGCCAAACGCCGTCCGCCTTCGTTGATGAACTTGTGGAGCAGCATCCTTACCATCATGTTGAGCGTCTCGAATACTCCCTCGCATTTGGGCGCGGTGGCGGTAAAGGAGGGCACCTGCACGTCCCGGTTGTTCAGCAGGAACTCCATGTATTCCACCGGCGCGACGTTCGGCAGGTCGCGCTTGTTGTATTGCAGCACGTAGGGGATGTCGTCAATGTTCAGCTTCAGCCCCTTGAGGTTGTCTATCAGGTTTTGAAAACTCTCCACATTCTCCGCCATCTTGTCGTATTGCGAATCGGCGACAAACACCAAGCCGTCCACGCCGCGCAAGACCAATTGCCGGGTGGTGTTGTAAATGACCTGGCCGGGGACGGTGTAAAGCTGAAACTTGGTCTTGAAACCCTTGATGGCCATGGCCTCGAGCGGCATGAAATCGAAGAACAGCGTGCGGTCCGAACTGGTGGCCAGCGACACCATTTTCCCCTTGGCATCGGGGTTGGCGACTTGCACGTTGGCATGGACCTGCTCCAGGTTGGTGGTCTTGCCGCATTTGGCCGGACCGTAATAGACGATCTTGACCTGCAGTTCTTTGGTTGCTTGGTTAATGATTGCCATATTTCAGCCTTTGATTAAATCCCATATTCACAACCGGGCCAAATCCTGTCCGATCTTTTCCAATTCGGTTTCCGGCAAGGGGGTCCCGGCTTGGCCGCTGACCGCGAGGAATGACTTGCCGCACTTGGTTATCCGCCAAACGCTGTTGCCCGCGACAAAATGCAAAACCGTCAATTGTCCCGACCCGAGGTCGCGGGCGCACTGCGCCACCGTTCCGAACATTTTCGGCACAAAGGCGGCTACATTGTCAGCCTTTAACGCGGCTGGCAATTGCGCGGCCACCGACAAACCGTCCTCCGAGGCAACCAACGCGCCGGTCACCCCCGGCAAACCAGCGGCCTTGCGAACCACTTCCACTGGGGCGGCGGCGGGAGCGGGCGCGGCCACAGGCGCGGGAGCCGGGGCTGGAACGGGCGCGGCAGCGGGCGCGGGCGCGACGGCGGGAGCTGCCGCGGCCGCTGTGGCGGCTTTGGCCGCAAACATATCCGGTATGCTGTCGGAAATTGTGATTTTTTTCTGCGGCGCCGCCGGTTTATTGCGGGCCAGATACAAAGGGGCCACAATTTTCAAGGGCAGGTCCAAGGTGGTCTGGCCCTCTTTGGTGGCCCCGGCCAGCGATTTATCCGTCCATTCCAGGATTTGTTTCCAGGCAAACGCGACTTTTCCAAATTTGAGCCCGCGGCCCATTTCCTCGACCGGGATTAGGATATGACCGCCGGTTAATTTCAGCGCGGCGATTTCCTGCCTGATGGGCTCGGGCCAGGCCTCCATGACCGACGCGAGCGGGATGCCAACCATGCCCGGCGGGGCCTCGATGGCCGGAACCTCCGGCGCGGCAACCGGCGCTGGCGCGGGTTTGGGGGCCGGCGGTGGCGCTGGTGGTGCTGGCGGTGGCAGCTTGGGCGCGGGGATGGGCGCGGCGGGGGCCGGCGCTGGCGCTGGGGCCGCAACCGGTTTGGGTGCAGGCGCGGGTGCAGGCGCGGGTGCGGGCGCGGGTGCGGGCGCGGGTGCGGGCGCGGGTGCGGGCGCGGGTGCGGGCGCGGGTGCGGGCTTGACGGGCGCTTCGACCGGGGCCATGCCAATGACGGTGGTTCTGGGGGCGGCGACTGGTTCACCTTTGGTGCCAAAGACGCTCTGCACCTCCTCGGGAATTTCAATTTTCTTTTGGTCGGTGCGCTTGGTGAGCGAACCGACGCCCAGCCGTTGCACCACTTCGGACAGGGGAATCTCGACCGCCGTTTGTTCGAGGTCGCCCGCCGGCGACAAAATGTCGGGCGCCAGCGACCGAAGCTCCGCGTAGCTGAATTTCACCATCCCTGAAGGAAGCTGATGCAACACCTTTTGCTTGGATATGCTGACGTTGGTTATGCCGGTCTTGCCGACCTTGTCTTTTAGGTTGTCGGGCAGTTTGGCCAGGACGGCGCTTAGCGGCAGTTCCAAGGCGTCAGCGGCGTCGGCGGGAGCAATGGCCGATTTTGCCACTGGCGCGGCGGACGGTGGTTTGGCGGGTGCGGGCGCGGGAACGGCGGCGGGAGCGGCGGCGGGCGGTCTTTGGGCTGGGGTGGGGGGAGCGGCCGGCTTGGCAGGAGCTTCCGGGGCTTCCGACTTTCCAAAAATGTTCTTAAAAAATTTGCCGAACATAAGCGTGCCTCTGGCTCAAAAGTTTTCCTGTGAACAGCCGTCTAATTTGTTACGTTGCTGTTAAGTAGCCGAATTCCCGGCTGGTGGCAAGGTAAAAAGCCGGAATTTTTCCGGCCACGGGCGTGGTCCAGGGCCTTCAGCCCCCGCTGGTTGCTCCCTCGGACGGCGGGCGCAAGCCCGTCAACCGCCTGGCCATCGCCATCCCCTCCTCGAGGGTGCCCACTTGGCCGTCGAGCTGCGCCTCGAATATCTCCCGCAAAATTCGGCCGACTTGCGGTCCCGGCGCCAGCCCCAGCGCCAGCAAGTGCCGGCCCAAAACCAGCGGCCGTGGTTTGCGGTCGGTCACCGCCAGTCTATCCGCCGTTTGGAGCAGCCATTCCACTTCGGGAATTTCTCCCGCCGCCAGCGGCGGGCGACCCCGCTTGTCGCATATCACCACCCGGGCCAGCAGGTCCAGGCGCCCCACCCGCAGCGCCAGCCGGCGTACCGCGGCATCCCCCGCACCGGCGCGAAAAAGCTGGGTGGGCATCATGTGGTTGACGACCAGCGGAATGACGGCTTTGATGAGGTCTTCTTCATCGGTCAGGGAGCGCAAAAACCGCCCCGCCGGCTCGCGGGCCTTCGCCTCGTGGCCCGGGGCGCGCCAGCGGCCCTCGACGCATTGGGTCGTCATTGGTTTGGCGGCGTCGTGCAGCAGCACGGCCAGGCCCGCCACCAGGTCGTCCCGTTCCTGGCCGCCGCGCTGCCGGGCGTGCTCGTTCAGGCAATAGCCGGTGTGCTCGAACACATCCCCCTCCGGATGCCAGACGGGATCCTGGGGTGTCCCGACCATCGCGGCCAACTCCGGGAAAAACCGGAGCCAGGCGGTTTCTTTCAGGAAATCCAAGCCGCTTTTGATGTTCACTCCCCGCACCAGCAATTTGCGGAATTCCTCGCAAATCCTCTCCCGCGGCAGCCCCTCCCGATCCATCCGCCGGCTGTATTCAATCAACCGCGGATGCGGACGCAAATCAAAACGGGCAATGAACTGCATCGCGCGCAGCACGCGCAAGGGGTCCTCCATGAATTTTTCGGACGTGGGGCGAAGCACCCGGTTTTTCAGGTCTTCCAGCCCGCCGTGGAAATCGAGCAATTCGCCGGTGAGCGGGTCCTTGGCGATGGCGTTGATGGTAAAGTCGCGCCGCAAGGCCGCCTCGGACGGCGTGAGCGACGGGTCCGAAAAAATTTCAAAGCCCTGGTGGCCCCGGCCCAGCTTGTTTTCCCGGCGCGGCAACGACACGTCAATGGCGGCGCCTTTGATTTTGATGACACCGAAGGCCTTGCCGACAAGGTCAAGCGCGAATCCCGCGTTCGACAGCCGCGAAATCAGTTCCCCCGGCGCCAGCCCGTAAACCTCCAGGTCGAAATCCTTCGGGCTTTGCCCCAGCAATTCGTCGCGCACGCCGCCGCCGACCAGCAGCGCCCGGCTCCGTTCGGTCTTGAGCAATTGCGCTATTTTCAACACCGTCTCCATGCCCCGCCTCCTTAAAACCAATGGGTGCTTGGGCTAAACGACCTGCCCCCTCACCCCGCCCTCTCCCCCCAGGGGGGAGAGGGAGAACCTCGCCCACGGTCACCAATTGTGTATTGCATCCCGAAGACCCCACAATAAGCCAAAGCGGGCGGCCAAACAAGACCGGGCTGGCAAACAACCGCCGCCAGAAGTAGTTTTGCCGACGGGCGGGCCTTCGTGCTAAAGTCGGCGGACAAGCGATGTGGACGCGGTCTAACAAAAGGTGCGTTTGGGGATTGGCGGGCTGGCTGGGGCTGGCGGCCGGTTGGGGCCAGGCGCCAGCGCTGGTCCCCTTTCCCGAATTGGGGCTGGCGGTGGCACCCGGCTTCGCCCCCTCGCTGTTCGCCGATAATCACCTGGCTGCCGATATCCACGCCATGACCCTCAACCAGCACGGGCACGTCGTGGTCAGCGGCCCCGGCTACATCAAAATCCTGCACGACTACAATGGCGACGGCGTGGCGGATGAGGCGACCGTTTTCGCCGAACCGCAAGGCGGCGCAATGGGGCTTTGCTTCGACGGCCCGACGCTCTACGCCACCGTGGACGGCTGGCTCTGCCGCTACCGCGATGACAATGGCGATGGCCGGGCCGATGGCCCGCCCGAGCGGCTGTTCCCCTTGCAGGCCGGCGAGCATGGCGGGCATGCTGTCCGGCGCGGCCCCGACGGCTGGTTTTATGTGATCGGCGGCAACGACGCCCGCATCAACCGCGGCCACGCCACCTTGGATGATTCCCCGGTGCGGGTGCCGGAGGCCGGCGCTTTGCTGCGGGTTTCGCCCGACGGCAAGGAAGCGGAAGTCCTCGCGCACGGCTTCCGCAATCCCTACGATTTCGATTTCAACTGGCTCGGCGACTTGTTCACCTTCGACAGCGACAACGAACGGGATTACCTGCTGCCGTGGTATTCCCCCGCGCGCCTTTATCACGTCGCCCACGCGCAGCACCACGGCTGGCGGCTGCCGGGCTACAAGCGCGGTTGGGCCCGGCCCGGTTATTATGCGGACACGCCGGAAACCCTCGAGGAAATTGGCCGCGCCTCGCCCACCGGCGTGGCTTGTTACCGCCACCGGCAGTTCCCAGAGCATTATCACGACGGTTTGTTCGCCTTGGATTGGACCTTTGGGCGGATTTTTTTCACCCCCCTCGAAGCCGACGGCGCCAGCTATGCCGGGGCGGTGGAAGTTTTTGCGGAGCCGCTGGGAACCCACGGCTTTGCGCCGACGGATTTGGTGGTGGCGCCCAACGGCTCGCTGCTCGTTTCCATCGGCGGGCGCAGGACGCGCGGGGCGGTCTTTCGCTTCAGCTACACCGGCTTCGACGGGGTGCTCAGGACCAACTGGCAGGAATGGCTTTCCTGGGCGCCGCTCGAACGCACCTTGCGCGCGCCCCAGCCGCTGGAGGCCTGGAGCCGGGAATTGTGGCTGCCCCTGGCCCGCCAACTTGGCGAGGAAGCCTACGGCCGCGTGGTCGCCGACCCTTTGCGCGAACCGGAGGACCGCGTGCGCGCCATCGAAATTTTAACCGATGAATTTGGCGGGCTTTCGCCGCGCGAGGCGCAGGCGGCCGTCCGCGCCGACGCGCCCGAGGCGCGGGCGCGCGCCGCCTGGTCGCTCGGCCGCTGGCCGACGCGCAATTTTACCCCTCTGCTGCTGGGCCTGGCGGGAGACCCGGACCCTTTGGTGCGCCGCTGCGCTTTGGAGTCGCTGGCCGACCGGTATCTTGATCTCGAACCCGCGGACCTGTTGCCCCCGGTGGACATCAATCTGGGACATCCGGACAAACGAGTGCGTTTGGCGGCCGCCCGCCTGGCCGCCATGCTGCCCACCGGCTCCTGGGCCCAGTTGAAAACCGGTTTGTCCAATGCCGTCGCCGCCGCGCGCCTGACCGGCGCGCTGGCCGCCGCCTGGCGGCAGCCGGAACTGGACTTCAAAATGGAAACCCTGGAGTTCGCGCTGTCGGCCTGGAAAAACACCACGGACCCTCTCTTGCGCCTGGACGCCGTGCGTCTGATGATCCTGGCCTTGGGGGATTACCGCTTGGAAAATCCTACGATGGAGGCCTGGACCGGTTTCGAGCCCGGGCAGCCTTTGCGCGGACGCGAAACGCTGGCGGCCCGCATTCGCCAAACCGTCCGGCCCGCTTTTCCCTCCGCCCAGGTTTTGCTGAACGTGGAGGTCACCCGCCTTTTGGCCATGGTGGGCGACAGCGATCCAACCCTGTTGCGGCAGGTCTCCGCCCAATGGACGCCCAGGACCACGGCCACCCTGGATTTCCATTACCTGGCGGTGTTGTCGCGGCTGGGCGGGGCGCGCCCGGCGGAAGTGACAGCCCGCGCCGCCGCCGCGCTGACCGGGCTGGACCGCAAATTGGCCGGCGAGCAAATGGGCGGGAAACAAAACTGGAACCTCCGCCTGGCGGAAATCGCCGGTGTCCTCTTGCAGCGCGACCCGGCGCTGGGCGAGGCCCTGTTGCGGCAGCCGGATTTTGTGCGGGACGGCAACCTGCCGCTGGCGCTGCTGCTGGATGACGCCCGCCGGAAGCGCGCGGCGGCGATGTTCCTTCAGGCCGTCAAAAGGGACGCCTCGTTCCCGTGGTCGGCCTCCCTAATCACGCTGCTGGGCCAATTGCCGATGGAGGAGACCCGGCCGTTCCTGCGGGCGCAGTGGGCCAGGCCGGAATTGCGGGATGAACTGTTGCTCAAACTGGCGGGCCAGCCGGAGGAGCGCGAGCGGGAAATGCTGCTGGCCGGGCTGGACTCGACGCGGATGGACGTGGCGGAAGCCTGCGTCAAAGGCTTGCTGCTGCTGCCGCGGGATGATTCGCCACGAAACCTGGCGCCGGTGGCCCGGCTGCTGGCGCAATTGGCCCGCGAGCCGCGCCATCGGAGCCTGCGCCGGCAAACCTTGGCGCTTTTCAATCGCCAATCCGGGCAAAACTTCCTCGTCAAGGAAGACGGCGCGCCAGGGGAGAAACTGGAAAGTTTGTATCGCCCCCCGCTGGACTGGTTCCGCCAGACCCACCCCGCGCTGGCCCGCCAAGCCCTGGCGGAGGCCGGCGAGCCGGAGGAAACACTGGCGCGCCTGCTCAAAAGCGTGGACTGGAAGCGCGGCCGGCCCGACCGCGGCGAGGCGCTGTTCCATGAGCGGGGCTGTTCCGCCTGCCATGCCGGCAACGCCCCGTTGGGGCCGGACTTGCGGGGAATCACCGGGCGCTATTCGGCGACGGACCTGTTTCTGGAGATCGCCTATCCGGGCCGCAACCTTGCCGAGGACTATCGCCCGGTGGAATTTCGCGCGAAAAATGGCGAGACTCATTTGGGGCTGGTCGTCTTTGAATCGGCGCAAGGCTGGCTGATTCAAACCGGCCCGGCCGCCACCCTGCGGCTGGACGCCCGGGACATCCTGTCCCATCGGCCCGCGAGCCAAAGCCTCATGCCCGTTGGCCTGTTGCGCGGCTTGCTTCCGTATGACTTGGCGGACCTTTACGCCTACCTGAAAACCTTGGCGCCAAAAACGCGATAACTGCCGCGGACCAGGGCGCCAGCGGGCAAGGACGAGCTGTGAGCCGGCAGCGGGTTAGGGGATTGGCGGCACGGGATGGCGGGATGCCGGTGTTTTCACCCTAAAAATCGCAGTTCAACCACGGATAAACACGGATGGACACGGATACCAAAGACTTGCGAAAGCAGAGGCTGGCACCTGGCGGGTGAAGGCCATTCTCGCTTCAGCATCGCTGTGCATCGTTGTTCATCCTTGGTTTACAACTTCCCCGCTCTTTTCTAACTGCGGAATCTAGCCTGACTTCCTTTTTCCTCAACCGGAAAGCCCCGTAAAATCGAGGGTTTCTCGATTTTGTCGGGCTACAACTCGGGCGGCGCGGCAAACAGCGCCGTCAAGCCGAGTTTGCGCAACTGGTCATTCAAAGGTTTGGGGATCTGCGTCATCATGGTCTGATGCACTTCCGCCCCCAGCTTCAGCCGACCCACGCGAATCGTTTGCAGTTGGCGCAAAATCCGGGGCACCTCCTCCTTCTCCCCTTTGGCGCGCCACGCCCGCCCCAGCCGGGCGCTGAGCCAGTACGCCAGAAAACAGAGCCGCACATGATTGACCACCCGGTCCGGACGCCAGTGATACACCGGGCGGACTTCCAAATAGCTCTTGAGTTCGCAAAAGGCCTCCTCCACCTCCAGCAAGCCTTTGTAGTGGTTTAGCACCCCCGCTTTGGAACAGCGCGCCTCTGGCTCATTGGTGTGCAGCAAGTACCACCCGTCCAACTGGGCCTCTTGTTCAATCAGGTCGGCTCGCCGTTCCCACTTTAATTGGCCGGTGGCGGCGTCCACCTGATAGGTGAAATACTTGTGGGCCTTGAGGCGTTCCAAGGTCCGCCCCGCCTGGCTGGCCAACTTCTGCGCGTCCGCCTTTCGGCGCGGGCGCGCCGCCAGCCGCTGCAAAGCCGCTTCCGCCTTGGCCAGCCGGCTCTGGCGCCGATCCCGATCCCGCTGTCGGCGCCAAAGCCCGCCGGCCACCACATAGCGTTTGCCCTCATGGGTGATCTCCAACAACCCTTGCCGGTCACCCAGTTCCAACTGCTTTTCCAGCCCCAGTTCGGCGGCCAAGCCTTTCAGGGTCGCCGCCGAAAGCCGGGTCACAAAGCCCAGGCCGGCCTCCGCCAGCGCCGCCAGGTTGAGCCGGCTGCTCAGGCCGCCGTCGAAGACAAAGGTCGCCTCGGTGATGCCGAAGCGCCGGCGCAGGGTGCGCAGGAGTCCCTGGAGGGTTTGGGTGTCCGCCCGATTCCCGCGCAGCACCGCGACATGCAACGGCACGCCCTCGGTGTCCGTGGCCACCGCCAGCAGGATTTGCGGACGGTCTCCCCGATGATCGCGGCTGTACCCGTAGTGGGCCAGCGACCGGGGGCCATGCCCC